>Ga0209254_10000287_pt1 | contig 38692 bp, 28 predicted proteins | sample FrelakmetDIP11DI_FD_187148 | JGI IMG/M metagenome (GOLD analysis project Ga0209254, IMG submission 187148) | Freshwater lake sediment microbial communities from the University of Notre Dame, USA, for methane emissions studies - DIP11 DI (SPAdes)... | ecosystem: Environmental > Aquatic >... | reverse complement strand
ACGATAAACATGAAAGTGACAGGGCCGGTGAGTTGGATCGCGACACGGTCAAGGCAGTGGTAGGTCATATTAAAGAATCTCTCAAAATTGTTGAGCAGGCGTTAGATAGCTATTTCCGTAATCCAGCAGAAAAATCCCCGTTAATGCTTACATCGCAACCGCTTAAACAAGTGTTTGCAGTATTTGATATGCTGGGCATGCCTGCACCAGCCGCTATAGCGAATGCAAGTAGTAGTTTTATTAGGCACTTTCAGCGGGATGACTATGTTCCAAATCAGGCGCATTTTGAGTTGGTGGCTGAGAGTTTGAGCATGGTTGGCTTATGTGCGGATGAAATGCCAAAATTTCGCGCAGAATCTGAGAAAGCGCTGGAAGATGCCCTGCAGCGCTTAAATACCACACTCGCAGAAATTGATTTAGATGCTGCGACAATAGATAGTCAAAAGCAAGCGAATGCAGACACTGAGTCTTCTGTTGAGAGAGCGGATATAGATGGCGCTGAGAATGTAGCTTTGCAAGCTAAAACCTCAGCAGCCGTCGCGCCACCGGCAATGGATAGCGGTACGGTAGTCATAGATCGGGCATTTGACCCGGAGCTGCTTGATATTTACCTTACCGAGGCAGAAGAGGTGCTGGCGCATATTGCACAAAACTGTCAGGCTTTGCGTGTGAATACAACAGACCATGAGGCATTGGTTGAGGTACGACGCAGTTTTCATACTTTAAAGGGAAGTGGTCGCACAGTAGGGCTGAGCGCTTTGGGCGAAATTGCCGGTAAAGTCGAGTTCTTTCTAAATGGAGTGCTTGATAAAAAATCAATGCTAACTCCCCAGCAAATTGGTTCAATTGAGCAGCTGTCAGCGGCCTTTGCTGATTGGGCTGCAGAGCTGCGTGCAAATAGTCAGGTGAATGTAAATCAGGATGCCTGGTTTGAGCGAATTGCAGCACTTTTTAGTACAAGCGAAAAATCCGCCAGTAAAACTAAAGCTAAAAAACCTGAGGCACAAGTGCTGATTGGCGGTACGCGCAAGATGAGTCGTGCGCTGTATGATATTTTTATTAATGAAAGCATGCAAAATATTACAACAATGGAGCAAGATGTCGCCAAACTTGCTGCAGATAATAGTTTGCAGCCATCCAAGGCTGCACGCCATGCTAATCATACCCTTGCCAGCAATGCCTTAGCTGCCGGTTTTAAGCAGATGGGTGAGTTAAGTCGTGCGTTAGAAAACTGGTTGGATGAAATTGATACGATTTGGTCGCCACAACATTTAGAGCTATATACCAGCACTGTCAAAACGTTGGCAGGAATGTGGCAAAAGATCTCTGAACTACGTAATCCTCGCTCAGCCAATGCTTTAATCAAAGTGCTTAATTTAGCTACTCAGCAAGCCGTACAAAATAAAGCATTTTCTGTGGAATTGTCAGAAATGTCAGAGGATAATGAAGAAATCGTCATGGATGCCGCAGAATCAGAGGCGGAAAAACATACGCCTGTAGAGGCCGAAGAGACTGGGCCTGATGAATTAAGTGATATTGAAGTAAAACTTATCACTGAAGGAAAATCTTATCAGGCCAAAGGTAAGCTGGATGCGTCACAGGTCGATCAAGACTTGCTTACAATGTTTATTGAAGAGGCGCACGAAATTTTGCCGGAAATAGGCGCAGAGCTGCGTGCCTGGCGCGCCAATCCTAAGCAAACAGAGCATCCGGATGCATTGCAGCGAGCCTTACATACGCTTAAAGGAAGTGCACGCATGGCAGGCCAGTCGATGCTAGGTGATGCAGTGCATGAGTTGGAAGACCATGTGATTCGTTCTCTCAAGCGTAAAAATGTTGCGACTGATTTCGACAGCATGTTTGTTCAATTGGATCAAATCGGCAGCTTCTTTGAAGAAACAGTGGATAGCACGCCGGAAGAAACTATTAAACAGATCAGTCAGATTGCAAAATCGGATGCAGCGCCGGCTGGGCGCACCACAAATCGCAAATCCCAGTTTTTGCGGATGCGTGCCGATACTCTGGATAGGTTAATTAATGATGCGGGTGAAATTTCCATTATTCGCTCGCGTATGGATAGAGAACTCACAGGCTTTAAGCAATCATCTAATGATTTGACCGAAAGCGTGACGCGTTTACGCACTTATTTACGCGAGTTGGAGATTGAAGCAGAAACGCAATTGCAGTCCCGTATGAGCACTTTGCAGGAAACACAGGAAGCATTTGACCCGCTTGAATTTGACCGTTTTACGCGTTTGCAAGAACTTACCCGTATGATTGCTGAGAGTGTGAATGACGTGGCTACCATTCAACACAGCTTGCTTTCTAACTTGGATCAATCCGAGGCGGCGCTGCAACAGCAAAACCGCATGAACCGTGATTTGCAACAAAGCTTGCTTAGTGCACGTATGCTGCCATTTAAACAGATTACAGAGCGTTTACAACGTATTGTGCGCCAAACCGCGCGTGAACTTAAAAAATCTGTAGACTTAATGATAGATGGTGAAACTACTGAAATTGACCGTAGTGTGCTGGATAAACTAGGTGCACCGCTGGAGCATTTATTGCGCAATGCTGTTGCACATGGCGTTGAATCCCCATCTGAGCGCCTAAAACTTGGCAAGCCAGAAACAGGTACTATCAAACTTAGGGTGCGCCAAGAGAATGATGAAATTAATATCGTTGTCAGTGATGATGGGGCAGGTGTTGATCTGCAGCGCATTAAAGAAAAAGCAATTAAAAACAATCTGCTAGACAAGAACGCCGAGGTGGGCGAGCAAGCCTTGATGTCGCTGATTTTCGAAACCGGTTTTTCAACCGCTGAAAAGGTTTCACAAATTTCAGGACGTGGTGTTGGCCTGGATGTTGTGCGCAATGATGTTAGCGGCCTAGGTGGCCGTGTGGACTTGAATAGCGAGTTTGGCAAAGGAACGACATTTAATGTGCATTTGCCGGTAACGCTCTCGGTTACACAGGTTTTGGCGGTACGTTCTGGCGATGAAGTTTATGCTTTGCCGGTTGCCATGATTGAGCAAGCGCAAAAAATCAAGCGATTAGATTTAATTAACGCATACAAAGCAGGTGAAATAAAGTGGGCTGACAAGCAATATCCGCTGCATTACCTATCCAAGCTGCTGGATCATCAGGAACATCAGCCGGAAGATCACGCTTATGTGTCAGTGCTGTTGCTGCGCAGCGGTTCCTTTAACATCGCATTACATGTTGACGAGGTGATTGGCAATCAGGAAGCTGTAATGAAGCCTATCGGCGTACAACTGGCCCGTGTTCCTGGCATTGTGGGGGCAACGGTAGCGGGTGATGGTAGTATTATGTTGATCATAAATCCTGTGCAATTGGCTAACCGTGAAGTTTTAGCTGTAGGTAGTGTCGTGGTCAAAACAGGGAAAGCTAAAGTTGAAAAAGTAGTAGCCAAACCTCGCGTATTGGTAGTAGATGATTCGCTTACCATGCGTAAAGTTTTGGGTCGTCTGCTGGAGAGGGAAGGTTTTGAGGTGTTGGTTGCAAAGGATGGCATGGATGCGATGCAGTTGTTGCAGGAAACCACCCCGGATATAATTTTAACTGACATTGAGATGCCGCGTATGGATGGCTTTGGCTTGTCGCGCAACATCCGCGATGACGCACGCACGGCCAATACGCCACTCATTATGATCAGTTCACGTACTGCCGATAAGCACCAGAACTTAGCCAAGGAAATTGGTGTAGATGCCTTCTTCGGCAAGCCGGTGCAAGATGATGATTTGATTAGCAAAGTCAATGAATTACTGGCTTCCAAGCGCGTTTTGCATTAAATATCTTTAGAGATGTTGCATAAATAAACCGATAAAATTTAGCGGTTTTTTTATTTATAAGGCACCATTTTTATTGCATGCGGGTAAAATAAGCGCATGCCAGATATAACTCAAAGCCCAATAGATAATTCTGAAAGTTTCATTCCGCAGTTTGTTCATTTGCGCTGCCATAGCGAATATTCGATTGTAGATGGCATTGTACGTATCGACGATTATATTAACGCCGCCGGTAAGGACGGAATGCCAGCTGTAGCGCTTACCGATTTAAGTAATTTGTTTGGTGCGATTAAGTTTTACAAAGCTGCACGCAGTAAAGGTATTAAACCGATTTTGGGTTGTGACATTTGGCTGGAAAACAGCAAGAATCGCGATCAGCCGTTCCGCATGTTATTGCTGGTGCAAAGCAATGCGGGTTATCTTAAATTGTGCCAGCTCATCAGTAAAGCCTACCTTGAGAACCAGTATCGTGGCCGAGCCGAGATTAAGCAGGCATGGCTGCAAGGCTTAGATGCTCAAACCACGGAAGGCCTGATTTTAATTTCAGGCAATGCGCAGAGCGATATTGGCTATGCCCTGCAAGCCAATAACCATCAGGTTTCAGGGGCTATTGCAAAAAGATGGTCTGAGTTATTCCCCAACCGTTTTTATCTCGAACTTCAACGCACGACCACTGATAGTCCTGCGCAAGAAGCCTTAATTCGCAATGCGTTAAATCTGGCGAGTCAGCATGATCTGCCGGTGGTGGCGACGCATCCGATTCAATTCATCACACCAGATGATTTTAAGGCGCACGAGGCAAGGACTTGTATCTCAGAAGGCTATATGCTGGCTGATACGCGCCGTCCTAAAAACTTCACGCCCGAGCAATATTTTAAGTCGCAACAGGAAATGTGCGAGTTATTTGCCGATATTCCTGAGGCGCTTGCTAACTCGGTGGAGATCGCGAAACGCTGTAATTTAACCATTACTTTGGGCAAGAATTATCTGCCGAATTTCCCCACACAAAATGGGGAAAGCCTTGACGTCTACCTTGTTCAGCAATCGCAAATCGGTTTAGAGGCACGTTTGTTGATACTGTATCCGGATGCTGAAGTGCGGGAAGCAAAGAGGATAATGTATGCTGATAGGCTTGAATTTGAATGCAAAATCATCAACCAAATGGGTTTTGCAGGCTATTTTTTAATTGTAGCGGACTTCATCAATTGGGCCAAAAATAATGGCGTTCCAGTCGGCCCTGGACGCGGCTCAGGTGCAGGTTCTTTGGTTGCTTACAGTTTAAATATTACAGACCTTGATCCGCTGGAATATAACTTACTGTTTGAACGTTTTTTAAATCCTGATCGCGTTTCCATGCCAGACTTCGACATCGATTTTTGCATGGATGGGCGCGATCGCGTCATTGATTATGTGAAGCAGAAATACGGCTTGGATGCTGTTTCGCAAATTGCTACCTTCGGTACCATGGCAGCTAAAGCGGTGATTCGAGACGTTGGCCGCGTGCTGGATTTGCCGTTTAATTTTGTCGACGGCATTGCGAAGCTCATCCCACTTGAACTCGGCATTACGCTTGAATCTGCGTTGGAAAAAGAGCCGCAGTTGCAGGAAAGAAGAGAGACTGAAGAAGAAGTCGCCGAGTTGCTGGAACTTGCCTTACGGCTGGAAGGCTTGGTGCGCAACGTCGGCATGCACGCGGGCGGTGTGCTGATTTCGCCGGGCAAGATTTCTGATTTTTCCCCGATTTATTGTCAGGCAGATGGCGGCAGTCTGGTGAGTCAGTACGATAAAGACGATGTCGAAGCGGTTGGTTTGGTGAAGTTCGACTTTCTGGGTCTGCGCACACTGACCATTCTGGAGCTGGCTCTTGAAAATTCTAACAAACAGCGCATCGCTGCATGCCAATCCCCGCTTGCCTTCCAGAATATTCCTTTAGACGACAAACCCACGTATCAATTACTCAAAACAGCGAATACCACCGCAGTATTCCAGCTGGAATCGCGCGGTATGAAAGATATGCTCAAGCAGGCCATGCCTGATTGTTTTGAGGATATTATTGCGCTGGTGGCATTGTATCGTCCCGGGCCGATGGATTTAATCCCGGATTTTTGCCGCCGCAAGCACGGCAAACAGCGTGTGGAATATCCCCACCCGGCAACCGAATCTATCCTAAAGGAAACCTACGGTATTGCGGTGTATCAAGAGCAGGTTATGCAGATTGCGCAGGTGGTAGCGGGTTATAGCCTGGGTGGCGCAGATTTATTGCGTCGCGCGATGGGTAAAAAGAAAAAAGAGGAAATGGACGCGCAGCGCGCTGTTTTTACAGAAGGCGCATTAAAGAATGGTTTGAGCGAACGTCAAGCGAGCGAATTGTTTGATTTGCTTGAGAAATTTGCCGGTTATGGTTTTAATAAATCGCATGCGGCCGCCTATGCCTTGGTTGCGTATCACACCGCCTATCTGAAAACGCATTATCCTGCGGCATTTTTAGCGTCCACCATGTCGGCCGACATGAACAACACCGACAACATTCATCTGTTTTTTGACGATTGTGCGCCTAATAAGGTGGAGGTGCTACCGCCGGATATCAACCAAAGCGGTTACCGTTTTGAACCGCTAAATAATAGCCAAATTTTGTATGGCCTTGGCGCAGTAAAAGGCACAGGGCTGGCAGCGATTGAAGTGATTTTGGCTGCGCGTGAACAAGACGGCCCATTTAAAGATTTGTTTGATTTTTGCGCACGCCTGGATTTACGTAAAGTGAATCGCCGTGTGATTGAATCCCTGATACGTGCCGGTGCATTTGATAAGCTGGAGCCGAACCGCGCAGCATTGTTGGCAGGCGTTGGCATGGCGATTGCCGCGGCTGAGCAATCCAATAGCCACGCAGGACAGAACAGTTTATTCGGCGAAGCAACGGAAACTAGGCATGCGCTTCCGAATGTGGCTGCCTGGTCACCTGAAGAGTCGTTAATTCAAGAGAAAGCCGCGCTGGGTTTTTACTTAAGCGGACATCCATTCTTGACTATGAAAGAGGATGTCAGCCAATTTGTGCGTGGTACATTGGCAGATTTAGTCCCACAGGAGCAGCCCAAATTAATGGCAGGCATTGTGGCTGGGGTACGCATTCGCATGACGCAGCGTGGGAAAATGGCCATTGTGACGATTGATGATGCCGTTTCCAGGGTTGAAGTTGTCGTAGGCAATGAGCTGCTGAATCAGCACGCGCATTTAATCAAAGAAGACCAGCTTTTGGTAATAGAAGGGCGCGTCAGCCACGACGAGTTTTCGGGTGGTAATCGCGTCAACGCACGCAAATTGTACGATTTAGCCTCGGCGCGCAGTGCTTATGCCAGTATGCTGAAAATATCCTGCAACGGGCAATCTGACGCTACAAAACTTACGACAATACTAAGTCCGTATTGTAAAAAAACAGCTGAGGCTGATAAAAAACTATGCCCGGTCAAGATTGAGTATCACAATAGCCAAGGCCAAGCCAGTTTGATGCTGGGGGATGCCTGGCGTGTAGAGTTGCAGGATGAATTGCTGCAAAATCTTAGTACATGGTTGTCAAAAGAAAATGTAAAAATCCTTTATAATTAATGTAGTTTAGAATAGAACACTACAGATCACACGAAAGCTAAATATAAAGTATGAAAGTAAGTTACCTGGATTTTGAACAAGGCGTTGCAGAGCTTGAAAAGCGTATTGATGCGTTACAAGTGTCGCATGACGATCATGACGATTTGGATATTTCCAAAGAGCTTGAGCAATTACAGAAAAAAAATAAAAAATTGCTTGAAGATACGTATAAAAATTTAAGTGCATGGCAAATTTCGCAAGTAGCACGCCATCCACAACGCCCTTACACACTAGATTACATAAGCAGCTTGTTCACAGATTTTGAAGAGTTGCATGGCGACCGCGCCTTTGCAGATGACCCTGCGATTGTAGGCGGGATTGCACGTTTTGAAGGTATGCCTGTGATGGTGATTGGTCACCAAAAGGGCCGCGATGTTAAAGAGCGTCAATACCGTAATTTTGGCATGCCACGTCCAGAGGGTTACCGTAAAGCTTTGCGTTTGTTCCGATTGGCTGAGAAATTTGGCTTGCCGATTATTACCCTTATTGATACGCCGGGCGCTTATCCTGGTATTGGCGCGGAAGAGCGTGGTCAGTCTGAGGCAATCGCCAAAAATCTGTATGTCATGAGTGAGTTAAAAACACCGATTATCGGCGTGATTATTGGTGAAGGTGGCTCCGGAGGCGCATTAGCGCTCGGCGTGGTGGATCAGCTATTGATGCTGCAATATTCCACTTATTCGGTAATTTCGCCAGAAGGCTGTGCCTCGATTTTGTGGAAAAGTGCTGCCAAGGCGCCAGAGGCTGCAGAAACATTAGCGATTACGGCTGATCGTTTGAAAGCTTTAGGTTTGGTAGATGTGGTGGTGAGTGAGCCTCTGGGCGGTGCACACCGTGATGTGGGTACTACCATGGAATCGCTACGCCGCGCGCTGAAAACCGAGCTTGCTGCACTACAAAAGAAAAGTACAGACAAATTATTAGCAGCGCGCTATGAGCGTTTAATGGGTTATGGCAAGTTCAAAGAATCTGCCAGCAAGTAAAGAACCAGGAGCTGAAAAACCCGGAACAAAAGAAACAGCGCTTCAGCATCAGCTTAAAGCAACTTTGGCAGATGTTTTTTTTAGTAAAAATATAGTAAATCCTAAGCTGGTTATCGGTTTCAGCGGGGGATTGGATTCATGTGTGCTTTTGCATTTGCTTGTTGAATGTAATAAATCCCTTCCGTTTCAATTGCAAGCACACCATGTGCATCATGGTTTAAGTCCCAATGCGGATTCATGGGCAAGCTTTTGCCAGAATGTTTGCGCAAAACTGAATGTCCCCTTTACCACTTCAAAAGTAAAAGTCAATAAAAACAGTGGGCTAGGCCTTGAAGCGGCAGCCCGAGAGGCGCGCTATAAGGCGCTGCTGGCCCTAGATGCTGATTTTATTTGTTTGGGACATCATCAGGATGATCAGGCGGAAACATTGTTGCTACAGCTGGCACGCGGTGCGGGTGTGAAGGGTTTAGCGGGCATGCCAAAGCAGCATAAAAAACTGCTGCGGCCTTTACTGGATGCGCCAAGAGCGGTGTTGGAGTCCTATGCAAAACAGCATAAATTGGTTTGGATTGAAGATGAAAGTAATATTGATACCAAATATGACCGAAACTTTATCCGGCACGAAGTGCTGCCAGTGCTTGCCAAACAATATCCGGCAATTCAGCAAACTATCAGCCGTGCTTCACGGCATATGTCGGAAGCAAATGCATTGTTAGATGAAATCGCAACCTTAGATGTTGCGCAATGTTTAGATAATCCCGCCAATACCAAACAGCTTAATCTGCAATCACTAAAAAAATTGAGCCAGCCACGTATTAATAACGCCTTACGTTGGTGGTTGCAGCAGAATGAAATGGATGCACCTAGCAGCGCACAATTACAACAGATCACGCAGCAATTACTGCATGCTAAAACAGATGCCGCTGTTAAAATCAAAGTGCATAAAAATATCACAATCCGTCGTTACCACGAGCATGCTTATTTTGTAGATGACATACCAAATTTTGATAAGAATTTTCAAACGGAATGGCATGGTGAGGATATGGTGAATTTACCAGACCATTCATGCTTGCTGTTCAGTCAAAAACTGGGTGAGGGTATTGCTTTGCGCCACATTAAAACAAAGAAACTCACGATTCGGTACCGCAAAGGTGGTGAAACGATTAAGCCCGAAGAAGATAGACCTACACGCCGCTTAAACGCTTTGCTGCAAACAAGTTGCATTCCACCATGGCAGCGTGAACGGTTTCCACTACTTTTTTTGGAAGCTGACTTGACACTGTTGCCAGGTGTTGCTGTTGATGCACGCTTTAAAGCTGAAGCAGGCGAGAGGGGTTTGCAGATAGATTGGCAACTAAAGTAGCAGTTTTTATTACAATATGGTTGTATACAACCATATTGGTGGTTGTATACAACCATAATTCTGGTGTAACATGCAAGAGATCATCCGCGATAGTAATCTTACTATTTGATTTTATTGAACTTTTATAAATCTCTAGTACTGGGAATGTTTTTTGCTTAAATAATAAAGATGTATCTAATTTAAATCCTAGGAAATTTTATGCAAAACTCATTACAACCAAAATTAATTTTGATCGCAATTATGGCAGTATATGCGATACCTCAAGCTGCACTTGCGGAAGATGAAAAAAAAATCATCACTGACAAAATTGAAGTGATTAGCACCACGCCATTACAAGGGGTGGGTTTACCTAAAGAAAAAATTCCAGCTAATATCCAAAGCGTTAAGGGCGAGGAAATGGTTAATCAAAATGACCTAAGTATTGCGGATTTTCTATCGAGTGGATTGTTGGGTATCAATGTTAATGAGGTTCAAAATAATCCTTATCAGCCAAATGTAAATTACCGAGGCTTTACTGCGTCGCCATTGCTTGGTACACCACAAGGTCTGTCTGTGTTTGTGGATGGCGTGCGTGTCAATGAGCCGTTTGGTGACGTAGTGAACTGGGATCTGATCCCGCTGAATGCAATTTCAAATATGAACTTAATTCCAGGTTCAAATCCAGTGTTTGGCTTGAATACTCTAGGTGGCGCGCTTTCGGTTAATACCAAGAGCGGTCGCACTGACCCAGGCGGTGCAGCGGAATTGTCTGGCGGTTCATGGGGACGTATTAATGGCAATGCAGAGTTTGGTGGCGTGGCTGCGAACGGTGTCGATTTCTTTGTGGCCGCAAATGCTTTGCATGAGCAAGGTTGGCGCGATGCATCACCATCAGATGTGCGCCAGGCTTTTGGTAAAATTGGCTGGCAAGGTGAAAAGACTGATGCAAATTTAAGCCTGACACTTGCGGATAACGAGTTGATTGGTAATGGTTTGGTACAAAAAGAGTTTTTGGATAGCTTGGGATGGGATTCAATCAATACGAAACCAGACATTACCGATACGCAAATGGCGTTTTTGAACTTTAATTTGAACCATTATTTCACGGATGATACGGTGTTAAGTGCTAATACCTACTACCGCAATGCGCGCACAAAAACGCTGAATGGAGACGTGAATGACGATGTGGATGATACAGTGTTTTTGGATGATTGTACTGGGGGAGGAGACCCGGAAGCAGAGTGCGGTGGTGCATTAAACCGTAGCAAATCCAAGCGAGAAGGATATGGATTTACTGCGCAAATGACCTTTAACCAGGATTTTATGGGTAAAAAGAATCAACTCATTACTGGCTTGGGTTACGATTTAGGTAAAACTACATTTAACCAATCAACTGAGTTGGGTAACATTACCGCAAGCCGCGGTGTGGCGGGTATTGGCGAGTTTAGTGATGAAGCTGAAGTGGATTTAAAAGCCAAAAGTAAAACTTGGAGTATTTTTGCGACAGATACATTTTCGTTTAATGATGTATATCACCTAACCCTTGCAGGTCGTTACAACCACACCAAAATCGATAATAAAGATGGTGATATTGCGCCACCCGATCCAGAGTCTTTGACGGAAAGTCGTTCATTTAGCCGCTTTAACCCTGCGATTGGCTTGAGTATTACACCAAGCAAAGATTTATCTTTCTACGGCAGCTATAATGAAGGCAGCCGCGCGCCAACCGCAATTGAACTGGGTTGCGCCTTCCAAGACTTGGATGGTGACGGTATTGGCGATACCGCTTGTAAACTGCCAAATGCGATGGCAGGCGACCCGCCTTTGAAGAAAGTGGTTTCTAAAACCTTTGAAGCGGGTGTTCGTGGCAAGTTGGTGGGTGATTTGGGCTATAGTGCAAGCATCTATCGCTCACAAAACACTGATGATATTCAGTTCATTTCATCTGATCCTGCAAATGGCGCAGGTAATTTCCTGAATGTTGGAAAAACCCGCCGTGAAGGTCTGGATTTGGGCGTGAATGGTGAATGGTCTAATTTCCGTTGGAATGCTGGCTATAGCTTCATTAAGGCAACTTACCGGAGCGAATTTAAAATCGCCAATCAAGTAAATACTAGTGCAGTAGGCGATGAGATTACGGTGACTAGCGGTGATTATTTGTCAGGTATTCCAAAACATCAGTTTAAACTACGCGGCGAATGGCAAGCAATGCCAAACTGGACAATCGGCACCAATATTGTGGCATTTACCAGCCAATATTCATTTGGTAACGAAAATAACGACCACGATGGCGAAGGAGCAAAAGTGCGGGGTTATACAGTTGTAAACTTGGATACCCGTTACAAATTCGGTAATACCGGCTGGCAATTGTTTGGCCGTGTAAACAACATCTTCGACAAAGAGTACTATAGTGCTGGCATGCTAGGCGAGTCGTTCTTTACGCCTGATGGTACATTTGATGGCGGCGATGATCACTTTCAGCCATTATACTCACCTGGTGCACCGCGTGCTGGTTGGGTAGGGCTGCGCTATGAATTTGGCGGGAAAAAATCGACAGCTGGCTTTGATAATGACTAATAAAGAAGTTTAATTGTTCGCACAAAAAAATCATTCTGAAACCAATCATCCGCAGCTAACTCAGCGTAAAAAAATGCTGATTGTGGAAGATGAGGCTTTATTTGCACGCGCGGTATTAAAGCGTATGCAGAAAGCTGGATTTGAGTGCGAGCATGCCGAAACATTGCAAGATGGCCGCGCAATTGCCAAGCAGTTTTTGCCAGACTTGGTATTATTAGACATGCGTCTGCCGGACGGTAATGGCATGGACTTATTGCCTGAACTTGTCGTAAATGGTATTACGGTAATAGTAATGACTGCGCATGGTGAAGTTAGTGATGCCGTGAATGCCATCAAACTTGGTGCTAACGATTACCTTAAAAAGCCGATAGATTTAGAAGAGCTTTTGCTGATCGTGCAGAAAAATGAAAAAAATGCCGAGCTCAAAACCAGCCTAGATTATTCACGCCAGCGTAATGTCCATACAGCAGAGAATGTCAGCCTAATTGGCGAAAGTCCCGCCATTCAAAACTTGCGCATGCAAATCGGGCGTATTGCACAGTTAGGCAGTATGACAGATGCAACGCCACCCACCGTGCTGATTGTTGGTGAGACCGGCACCGGCAAGGATGTAGCTGCGCGTTTGCTGCATGCTTCTTGCCAGGATGGTAATAGTAATAAGCCATTCGTGCATGTGGATTGTGCTTCTTTGCCAGCAGAGTTGATAGAAAGTGAATTGTTTGGCCATGAAAAAGGCGCATTTACCAATGCGTTTGGTGCGCGTCCAGGTTTGATCGAAGCGGCTGAGGATGGCACATTGTTTCTGGATGAAATTGGCGAATTGCCACTTACATTGCAGGCTAAATTGCTGAATGTGCTTGAGCGCCGTAAGGTACGCCGGTTGGGGTCCACTAAAGAACGTAATGTGCCCGCGCGTATTATTGCAGCCACTAATCGTGATTTGCACGAAATGGTGAATGCTGGAAAATTCCGCTCGGACTTGTATTACCGCCTGAATGTAATGACGATTACCCTCGCACCGCTACGTGAGCGTGCAGACGATGTATTGTTACTGGCAAAACACTTTGTCAGTCTTACGGAAAAGCGTTACGGTTTGCAAAAGCATACACTTAGCCCAACAGCCATTGAAGCACTTTTAAATTACACATGGCCGGGCAATGTACGGGAATTGCGCCATCAGATTAGTCGGGCGGTGTTATTAAGCACTCAGCCACAAATTACCGCGACAGATCTGGCACTGCCAGCAACCAAGCCTGCACATCATGCAGAAAATTATCAAGTCCAATTAACGCTGGATATTGCTGAAAAGCATATGTTGCTAAATGCACTAGAAGCGGCGCATAACAATGTATCAGAAGCGGCGCGTCAACTGGGAATCACGCGTATGACAATGCGTTATCGCATGGATAAACACGGCATCACACTTTAAGCACAGCCGGTACCGCACGTTAGAAAATAATCACCTCATGGTATCATTCCAGTAAATATAAAACTGGAGTTCTTCATGCAAATCGGTTCACCTTTAACACCTTCCGCTACCAAAGTCATGCTGCTAGGCAGCGGTGAATTGGGCAAAGAAGTTATTATTGCCTTGCAACGGCTTGGGGTAGAGGTAATTGCGGTTGATCGTTATGAAAATGCCCCTGGACATCAAGTAGCACACCGTGCATACACTATCGATATGACCGATGCGGTCGCGCTCAAAGCCCTGGTTGCGCAAGAAAGGCCGCATTTAATTGTGCCGGAGATTGAGGCGCTGAATACTGACGCTTTGGCAGATATTGAACGCGAGGGATTGGCTACAGTGATCCCTACAGTTAAAGCTGTGCAACTCACCATGAACCGCGAGGGTATTCGCAGGCTGGCGGCAGAAGAGCTTAAATTGCCAACATCGCCCTACGCCTTTGCACATAGTTGTGATGCTTTGCAAGCCGGTATTGATGCGGGGATCGGCTATCCGTGTTTTATCAAGCCGACCATGTCGTCTTCAGGAAAAGGCCAGTCGCGTGTAACGGAAAAATCGCAAGTGCAGGCGGCTTGGGACTACGCAGCAACTGGCGGACGTGTGAACCAGGGCGTGGTGATTGTAGAAGGCCAGATTGATTTTGATTACGAAATCACTTTACTTACAGTACGTGCCAAAAATGCAACCGGAGAAACGCAAACTTACTTTTGTGAACCCATTGGACATGTGCAGAAGAGCGGTGATTATGTTGAAAGCTGGCAGCCGCAAGCTATGACATCAAACGCTTTAAAAGCCGCTCAGCACGTAGCCAAAACCATTACCGATGCACTTGGTGGCTTTGGTTTGTTTGGCGTGGAGTTATTCGTTAAAGGCGACCAAGTATGGTTTAGCGAGGTGAGCCCACGCCCGCACGACACCGGAATGGTGACCATGTGTTCACAAAGGCTGAGTGAATTTGAATTGCACGCGCGTGCAATTTTAGGCTTGCCTGTAGATATGAGCTTGACTAGAGCGGGTGCCAGTGCTGTAATTTATGGTGGAATTGAGTCTAAAAGCTTAAAATACGATGGCTTGGAAGCCGCTCTGGCTGTGCCTTGCAGCGATCTGCGTTTATTCGGCAAGCCGCAATCGTTTGTAAAGCGTCGTATGGGCGTAGCGCTGGCGACAGGTAAAGACACCGATGAAGCGAGAAGCCGTGCGAACTTGGCTGCAAGTTTAGTTAAAACCAGTAATTAGGGTCAGGTTAATGCTGGATAAAATAGAAGAAGCTGGTAGCAGTAAATCTACATTTTTCGAGTTATTGGGCGGCGACCAAGGCGGTATAGAAAAAATCCGCAGTTTGGTAGAAACCTTTTACGATGTGATGGATAGCGACCCAAGAGCCAAAGGAATCCGTGCCATGCATCAAGCCGATTTAACCAGTGCACGCGAAAAACTATTTATGTTCTTAACGGGCTGGACAGGCGGCCCGCAGCTTTATATCGAGCGTTATGGGCACCCGATGTTGCGTCGTAGGCATTTGCCATTTCCGATAGGTGAAGGTGAGCGTGACCAGTGGATGTACTGCATGATAAAAGCTATGCAAATCTTGAATTTTGAAGAAGATTTAATGATCAAGCTTGCCGAGCAACTTTACGGCGTCGCTGATTTTATGCGCAATCAATAAATCAATAATCATTATTCGGTTTACGGACTTCACCAAGCTTGATGATTTTAGATATACAATGACATTAATGACTTAGAGATGCCTAGAGAGCTTGTGCATTAAAATCAATAATCTCAATGCTATGGTGGTTAGGCGGATACAATAGGCCTTAGGCGGGGAAGGCGGAAGATGAAAATTTCAGTTGCTGAAAATAACGATAACTCAAAAAAAATAATAGAGTTAAATGAGGAAAAACAACGGCTTATAAAAAGCGAAGCGCGCTTTAGAGATTTTGCTGAAGCTTCAGCCGATTGGTTCTGGGAGTCAGATGACCAGCTTAAAATCAATGCAACCAGTGGCGGTCCTGCCGGTTTGAGTTCATATAACCTGATGGATTTGGCAGAGGCTTGCCATAGTCACACTTCTAACGAAATGCTCAAAATCTTGCAAGAGCATAAACGCTTTGTTGATTTTGTAGTGCATTTTACCGATAAACTGGGCAAACTGGCTTACTTGCGTATTTCTGGCAAGCCGGTGTTTGAGGAAGATGGTAGCTTTGCCGGTTATCGTGGTGTCGGGCGAGATGTGAGTGAAATTGTAGCGCTAAACCGCAAGGTGGAGTTTTTGGCATCGCATGATGAATTGACGGGTTTGCCAAACCGCAGTTTGTTCAGACAAAGACTAGAGCACGCCATTGCTAAGGCTGCACGCACCGGGCAGCAAGTGTTGCTGCTGTTTTTCGATCTGGATCGTTTCAAATTAATCAACGATACACTGGGGCACGAGGCAGGCGATCAACTTTTAATTATGGCGACCAAGCGCATCACTGAGAAGGCGCGTGCTACCGATATTCTTTGCAGACTGGGTGGCGATGAGTTTGTGATGTTGATGGAGGGCGCTTCTCCGCAAGATGGGCATCGCTTGGTACGCGATATTATCACTGCATTTTCAACGCCTTTTGAAATTTTGCAGCAGCGTGTGTATTGCACTACGAGTATCGGTGTGAGTGTGTATCCCGATGATACAGAAGACCCGCAAACATTGGTAGTGTATGCAGATTTAGCCATGTACCGTGCCAAACAAAATGGCCGTAACGATTTTGAGTTTTATACCAGCAACCTGAATTTTATTGCGCATCAATGGCTGGACATGGAAAACGGCATTCGTCATGCGCTAATAGAAAATCAATTCTTTGTGTTATTTCAGCCGCAAATAGAAAATGATAAAAATCAGTTAGTCGGCATGGAAGCATTGCTGAGGTGGAGGCATCCGGAACGTGGCTTAATTCCGCCATTAGAGTTTATTAAGATTGCTGAGCAATCTTCATTGATTAACCAGATTGGCGAATGGGTGATGGATGTCACTTGTGCAAAAATCCGTACCTGGTTGGATAAGGGTTTTAATGTGCCGCGAGTCTCTGTCAACATTTCTGCTCGTCATCTGCGGTCAGAGAGCCTGGTCAAGATGTTGAGTGCGATAACGGATAAATACGGAATATCCCCTGAAATGATGTGTATAGAAATTACTGAGCATGCATTGCTGGAAGAGGGAGACACCGTCAAGAAGAATATGCGTCAGATTAAAGATGCTGGCTTTGCTATTTCTTTAGATGATTTTGGCATGGGACATTCGTCGTTGCTATATCTTAAGCGCTGGGCTGTTGATGAAGTGAAAATTGACCGTTCTTTTGTGGATGGATTAGTGAGCAGTGCGGAAGACCGTGTTATTGTCAAAGCCATAGTGGCGTTAGGTGATGCGTTGGGCCTACAATTGGTAGGTGAGGGCGTAGAAAATCAATTGCAGGCCGATATTTTATCCGAGAGCGGCTGTAAAAATGTGCAGGGTTATTTTTACTCGCCGCCACTTGAAGCCAAAGAGATGGAAATGTGGCTTAAGAAATAGGTTTTCTATTTATTAGGCTTTAAGCTGCCCGGTTTTAACCCACCCAGCAATGCTGCAACAGGTGCCTTACGCGTAGCACTTATAGTGTTGATTACCTTGTTGTTGCTATTCACATTTGGTTCGTACGGCTTTTCAAACCAAGGGTCTACTGAGGGTTTGCGCACGTTTTGACGGGTTTTGGTAGGATGCATGCTTCTATTTGATTCAACAGAACGGTCTCCATCATGCATGGCCGGTTCGCGCGTAGTGCGGTGACTGGCTCTAAGTGAGCTTGCTTTTACCTCAGCTTTTTCCTTATCAAGAGTGCGTTTAATGAGTTTTTCGATTTCTGCCAGATATTTTTCTTCATCTTCGCATACTAGAGAAATCGCTACGCCACTCGCACCGGCACGGCCTGTGCGGCCAATGCGATGTACATAATCTTCTGGCGCACTTGGAATCTCATAATTAATTACCATTGGCAATTGATCAATATCTAGGCCGCGTGCAGCAACATCTGTGGCAACTAAGGCAGTAATTTTTCCAGCTTTAAACGCATCTAATGCCTCCATGCGCTCTTTTTGATTCTTGTCACCATGAATCGCATCGGCTGCTATACCTTCTTTTTGTAAAGATCTGCTTAGCCTGCTTGCAGTGAGCTTGGTCTTGGTAAAGATGATTACTTGTTTGCTGTCACCCTCACGCAATAATTGCGTAAGCAAGGCTTGTTTGCTGCTTTGCTCGACCAGATAAACTTTTTGTGTGACATTTTCAGCGGTAGCATTGCTTCTTGCTACTTCAATTAAGGTGGGGTTAGTTAAGAAGTCATCGGCCAGTTTTTTAATTTCGTTAGAGAACGTCGCAGAGAACATCAGGTTTTGACGTTGTTTTGGCAGCAAAGCTAAAATGCGCTTTAAATCAGGCATAAAGCCCATGTCCAGCATTCTGTCTGCTTCGTCGAGCACTAATATCTGTACTTGGCCTAAGCTGAGTGTTTTTTGCTCTACATGATCCAACAATCTTCCAGGCGTCGCAACCAGAACTTCTACGCCAGATTTTAAATGCGGTGTTTGTGTCTTAATATCCACGCCACCAAACACGACTAAGCTACGCAGGGCTGAGTGTTTGGCGTAAACCTTAATGCTTTCCTCAACTTGAATGGCTAATTCGCGTGTAGGCGTTAGTACCAGTGCACGTATTGGGTGCTTTGCAGGCGAAGTGCTACTATTGGCAAGCGGTAATAGTTTTTGCAAAATAGGTAGCGCAAAAGCTGCAGTTTTACCTGTGCCGGTTTGTGCGCCAGCCATTAGATCCAAGCCCTGTAAAGCCAAAGGAATCGCTTTGGCTTGTATCGGCGTTGGTACTGTGTAACCCGTCTCGCTCACCGCTTTTAACAAAGGGGCAGCGAGACCTAGCATGTCAAACGTTACTTCTGAATTATTGGTTATCTTTTCCATTAATTAACTTAAGCAAAACTACGTGGGCGTCTAGGGCTAGCGTCACCACCACTTCGACTTGTATTAGCGTTAGAACGACCACTAGAAGCTGATCGGTCATTGCTACGTTGAGGACGCGGATTACCGAATTTTTCACCAGTTGTGCTATTTGTTCTAGCACGTGGAGCATCGCCTCTAGTATTGTTTTTAGCGCCTTCACTACGGTAATTGCTACGTGGCTGACCCGCACCTTCAGTTTTGCGTCCATATGGTTTGGGTGTAGAAGCTCTGTCGCCAAACCCACGACTTAACTCACGTGCAAATTGCATATCAGTGTCTTTGGTATAGCTGCGGCTATTGCCATTGATTTCGACTGATTTTGGTTCACGATTACCGATAGACTCATTATTTGAAAAACGTTCACGATTTTGGGATGCATCACGAACTGGCTTGTCTGATCTGTCAGAAAATGTGCGACCCTGTGCTCTGCTGTTTGATTTTTCACCCATGATACGGTCACCAAAACTTGAACCGCGGTCATTACTGCGCGGCTGATAACCACCACGGCCACCAGGTTTATGCGCTACAGATCTATCCCCACGACTATTTCTATCACCGCCGTTACTGCGCTTGCCTGCGTGACCGTCCATTTTCATTGCGCGCTTTGGCTCAAAACCTTCAATCACAGCAGCTTCTAAACGTTGACCGGTAAATTGTTCAATTTTTCGCAGGATATGTCTATCCATATTAGATGCGAATGAAATAGCCACACCGGTGTTATTCGCACGGCCAGTACGACCAATGCGGTGCACATAGTCTTCGGCAAATTTAGGTAAATCGTAATTGATGACGTGGCTGATACCTTGTACATCAATGCCGCGTGCTGCCACATCGGTGGCTACCAGCACTTTTACATCGCCATGACGCAGTTTTGTGAGTGTACGGTTGCGTGCGCCCTGGGTCATGTCGCCATGTAAAGCTGCAGTCTTGTGGCCAGCGGCATACAAGTCCTCTGCCAATACATCTGCGTGACGTTTGGTGCTGGTAAAAATAATGGCTTGATTCACGTCCGCGCCAATCAGCAGATGTTCCAGAAGCTTGTTTTTGTGCGTCATGTCATCTACAAAGTGTAAACGTTGCTCAATGTTGGCGTGCTTTTCTTTTTGACCAGCCACCTGAATGGTGACCGGATTGCGTAAGAATTGCTTGGCAATATGGCCGATGCCATCTAGGGTGGCTGAGAATAATAGCGTTTGACGCTCAGATGGTAGTGCAGCACAAATGCGTTCTACATCAGGCATAAAGCCCATGTCCAGCATGCGGTCAGCTTCGTCTAGCACCAACATCTGCAAGCGGCTTAAGTCAATACGACCGCGTTCCATGTGGTCAATAAAACGGCCTGGTGTAGCAACTAGAATATCTAATGGCTGGGATAGCAATTTGTTTTGTAGAGGGTAAGGCATGCCGCCTACAATACTTACTGTGCGGGCACGGATGTATTTTCCATATTTACGTGCGGCTTCATTGACTTGTGCGGCTAATTCGCGTGTTGGCGTAAGTACCAAGATACGTGGCCCACGGCTTTTAGATTCATGCGGTGTCGCTAATAAGTTAAGTGCTGGCAAGGTGAATGCGGCAGTTTTGCCGGTACCTGTCTGGGCAGAGGCCATGACATCGCGGCCTTCTAATACGAGCGGAATGGCTTGTGCTTGCACCGCAGTAGGGGTGTCGTAACCTGCTTCAGTAACAGCGCGCAGGATGGATGGGTGTAGAGCTAATGATTCAAAAGACAAAGTAGTCCCTTTCAATAAAAACAAAAAAGGGCGCAAGCAAACAATACATTGAGACTCTCAATATAAACGCAAAAGCAGTTAATTTAATAAAGCTTTATTTACCAGCGCACGGGCATAGCCGCTAACCAGTAAATAAGACAGTAACTTCAACAAATCACGAGTTACAGAAGGGTCAGGGCAATGAATCTAAAAACTTTTGAGTTAAATAAAAGTTTTAAGTTGCGCGCAGTATAACCATTTAATTTCTAAAGTCAAATTTAATTGTACGAAGTGTGATAAAATCGCGCCCTTTCAAACATTTGGCAGTTCACATGGCTCGTAATTTAAGAAATATCGCAATCATCGCTCACGTTGACCACGGCAAAACAACCATGGTCGATAAACTTCTACAACAAGCAGGCACGTTTGCATCACATCAGGCTGTAACCGAGCGGGTGATGGACAGCAACGATCTTGAAAAAGAGCGTGGTATTACTATTCTTGCTAAAAACACAGCAGTGAATTTTGAGGGTACACATATTAATATTGTAGACACCCCCGGCCACGCCGACTTCGGTGGTGAAGTGGAGCGTGTATTAGGCATGGTGGATGGCGTGGTACTGCTGGTGGATGCAGTAGAAGGCCCAATGCCGCAAACGCGTTTTGTAACCAAAAAGGCACTAGCGCTTGGCTTAAAGCCAATTGTGGTCATTAATAAGGTAGACCGCCCAGGCGCACGTACTGATTGGGTGATTAATCATACGTTTGATTTGTTTGCTAATTTGGGTGCAACAGACGAACAGCTGGATTTTCCTGTAGTATATGCTTCCGCGCTAAATGGCTTTGCAACGCTGGATATGAAAACGCCTAGCGACACGATGCGTCCTTTGTTTGAAACTATTCTTAAACATGTGGAGCCGCCAGTAGGTGATCCTAATGCACCTCTGCAGTTACAAATTTCTGCATTAGATTATTCTACTTATACAGGGAGGCTAGGTGTAGGTCGTGTGCGTAATGGCCGTATTAAACCAGGCCAGGTAGTGGCAGTAATGCGTGAGGACGAACAAGTGGCACAAGGCCGTATTAACCAGGTATTGGGCTTTCAAGGCTTGGAGCGTGTGCCTGTAGAAGAAGCTGAGGCGGGCGACATTGTGATTATTTCCGGTCTTGACGACATTGGTATTGGCTTCACTATTTGTGATCGGGACAACCCAGTAGGCTTGCCGCACTTAGGCGTAGATGAGCCAACCCTAACGATGGATTTTATGGTAAATACCTCACCATTGGCTGGAACAGAAGGCAAGTTTGTGACTTCGCGCCAAATTAGAGATCGCCTCACCAAAGAACTGCTGGTGAACGTTGCTTTGCGTGTGGAAGATACCGAAGATACCGACGTATTCCGCGTATCCGGCCGTGGCGAGTTGCATCTGACAATTTTGCTTGAGAATATGCGCCGAGAAGGCTTTGAAATTGCTGTAGGCAAACCACGTGTAGTGTTTCGTGAAATAAATGGCGAGAAGTGCGAGCCATATGAGATTCTCACTGTAGATTTAGAAGATGATAACCAAGGTGCGGTGATGGAAGAGTTGGGCCGCCGCCGCGGTGAAATGCAGAATATGGAATCTGACGGCAACGGACGTACACGTTTGGAATATAAGATTCCAGCGCGCGGTTTGATTGGCTTTCAGGGTGAGTTTTTAACCATGACTCGCGGTACCGGATTGATGGCGCATATTTTTGATGAATATGCGCCTGTAAAACCAGATATGCCAGGTCGTCGCAATGGCGTATTGATTTCTGCAGAGCATGGCGAAGCAGTGGCTTATGCGCTTTGGAAACTGCAAGATCGCGGCAAAATGTTCTCAGTGCCTGGTGACAAGCTATACGAAGGCATGATTATTGGTATTCACAGTCGTGATAATGATTTGATTGTAAACCCTATCAAGGGCAAGCAACTCACAAATGTGCGTGCTTCTGGCACGGATGAAGCGGTGCGCTTGGTGCCGCCTGTGGCACTAACGCTAGAGAGTGCTGTAGAGTTTATTGATGACGATGAATTGGTAGAAATTACACCAAAAAATATTCGCATCCGTAAACGCCATTTGCTAGAACATGAGCGTAAACGCGCATTGAAAGAATAGCATCAATATAAAAAACTACATTGCGGAACTAAAAAATCCGCAAAGTAAATACTAAACTAACTCTAAAGGATTATTTGCCTGCTTTTCTGGCGTCTTCATCCATATGGCGCTTAAAAAAGGCATAAAACCAAACGCTCATTCCCAATACAAACACAATTACGGCCAAGCTCATCAAACCATAATCAGATGTGAGCAGATTTGTTAGTAATTTCATAATTAAAGTCCTCGAATAACAACCAATAAACTACATATCCCAACCTTGATCGTTAATATGTACCTTTTACTTTGTTTGTGTGTTGACGCAAATCAAATGAGGTAAAAAATTAAGTTATATAAATTCAATCAGTTAGCCTTAAGTGTGATTTGTGGTAACAATGTTTTTTCCTGTTGCTCTTCGTGGGTTTAAATTTAAGTTTTTTGAAATAACTTATTGATAACGTAGCGCTTCTATAGGGTTCATACGAGCAGCCTTGCGTGCGGGATAAAAACCAAAAAATATCCCTACACTGGCTGCTACTCCAAATGCAATCATCACTGAGTTTCCTGAGATGACCACAGCGGCTTGTGTTAGCTTGTTGACTAGCATTGCTCCGCTGACTCCGATAAATAGGCCTATCAGGCATCCTATAATAGAAATAACGATAGCCTCTAGCAAAAATTGCAAGAGAATATCACGCTCACGAGCACCAATCGCCATGCGGATGCCGATTTCACGCGTGCGTTCGGTAACTGAAACGAGCATGATATTCATGATGCCAATACCACCCACCAACAGTGAAACTGAGGCAATTGCTCCCAGCAATAAAGACATAGTGCGCGTGGTTTCTGCCGCTGAGTTGGCAACGGCTGTGAGATTACGTACATTAAAATCACTTTCAGCGCCTTCACGAATATTGTGGCGCTGTTTTAATAAGCCATTAATGTTTTGTTCTACCATGGACATGGCTTTTGACGAAATCGCCTGCACCATAATCTGGCGAACACTGCCTGCAAATTGGTTGCCGAGAATTTTGCGCTGCGCTGTGGTTAGCGGAACGATGATAGTGTCATCTTGGTCGCGGCCATCCAAGCTTTGACCTTTATCTTTCAGCACACCTAATACAACAAAAGGGTTTTGTTTGATACGAATGGTTTTGCCAATGGGATCAACATCACCAAATATATTCTCTACAACGGTTTTTCCGACAAGTGCAACGCGGGTGGCAGAACGCATATCTGAATCCGAAAACACATAACCGTCATCTAAATCCCAGCCTCGTATCTCCAAATAGGTTGGTGTGGTGCCAATAATGCTGGTGCTCCAGTTATTGTTACCAAATACAATTTGTGCATTACCCATGCTAATAGGCGCCACATTGTTAACACCATCCAGTTCGCTAATCGCATCTGCGTCATTCACGGTAAGTGTGCTGGTGCCGCCGCTACCAGATCGAGCGCCCCCGGAGGTAAATGAGCCGGAAAGCACAATAAAAATATTGCTACCCATAGCATTGATGGATTGTTTAACTGACTCTTGTGCACCTTGACCAATGGCCATCATAAGTACAACCGCACCTACGCCAATCATCATGCCTAACATTGTTAGGAAAGTACGCAAACGATTGGCACCCATTGCGCCCCAAGCTTCACCTAACATAGCTGAGAACATTATTTAGAGTCCATCAATTTAATGCCCCAGTTTCGGCAACGCTTTTGTTTATTTTACTGCGCACATCTTGTACGATACGTCCGTCTAAGAAACGTACTTGGCGACTTGCGTGCGCGGCGATATCGGATTCATGAGTTACCAGAATGATTGAAATGCCCTCGGCATTTAGATCAGAAAACAGGGTCATGATTTCTTGGCTTGTTGCACTATCCAAGTTGCCTGTTGGCTCATCGGCGAGTATTAATCTAGGGCGATTCACTAATGCCCTGGCAATCGCTACACGTTGTTGTTGACCGCCAGAAATCTGGTTGGGTAGAGAGTGGATGTGTTTGCCTAATCCTACTTTTTCCAATAGTGATTTAGCACGTGCTCGGCGCTCGCTCTTACCGACTCCTGAATACACCAAAGGCAGTGCAACATTATCAAGCAGGCTGACACGAGATAACAGATTGAATCCTTGAAACACAAAACCTATGGTCTGGTTGCGAATCTGAGCCAAGGCATCCCCATCAAGCTCTGCTACTGGGTGGCCATTAAGCGCATAATGGCCGCTGGTAGGCTTGTCTAAACAGCCAAGGATATTCATGAAAGTGGATTTACCGGAACCAGAAGGACCCATGATGGCAATGAAATCACCGGCCTCCATGCTAAAATTAACCTGTTTTAGCACAGAGATTGGGCCTGCAGTAGTCTGATAATTTTTGTACAAATCTTGCACTAGAACCAGACTTTGCGCCATTAAAACATCCTAAAGCGCATATTGCTAGAAGTGGGTGCAGAAACCTCACCATCAGCTTGGTTTTCGCCAACAATTACCTTATCGTTTACATTGAGGTCATTACTTGAGATTTCAGTGAATCGCCCATCAGAGATGCCTCTATTAACGCGTACAGGGGTTGGTTTCCCGTCTTTGATGATGTAAACTTTTCCGCTAGAAACATTTTCTTGCCCAGATTTTTTCTTGTTTAGACCTTGACCTTGACCATTCCCGCCTGTTGTCTTGCCAGTTTGATTTTCATCTTGCTTAGGTTTAAAGCGTAATGCTGCATTAGGCGCAAGTAGCACATTATCGTGCTTGGCAACCATAATATTGACATACGCCGTCATGCCAGGGAGCAGGGTTTTATCAGGGTTGTCGACGGATACCACAACGTTGTAGGTCACGACGGTGGCGGTGACTGTCGGGTTTAAACGCAGCTGTTTTACAATGCCCTCAAAATTGCGATTGGGGAAGGCATCTACATTAAATTTTGCTTTTTGCCCGACCTTAATATTACCAATATCAGCTTCAGCAAAACTGGAGTCGATCTGCATTTTAGACAGGTCTTGTGCAATTTTGATTAATGTTGGTGTCTGAAAGCTTGCAGCAACGGTTTGGCCGACATCAACGACACGATCCACTACAACACCAGAAACTGGAGAGCGGATGATCGAGTAACTTAGATTGGTTTGGTCTCGGCGCAACTGTCCGCGTGCAGTGTCAAGCTGGGCTAATGCGGATTTTAATGCTTGGACTGATTGGTCAAGTTCCTGTTTCGAAACGTATTCCTGTGTAAATAGGGAACGCATACGAGCTTCGTTAGCTCTAGCTAGTTCAACAGAAGCCTGTGCATTGCGTACGTTACCTTCAGATTGAGCGATTTGCGAAGTAAATAACGCATCATCCAGTTCTAATAATATTTGACCTTTTTCAACGTGGTCATTGAAATCGACGTATAGCTTGCTTACCCGGCCAGACACTTGGGTACCAACGCTGATCAGTGTAACCGGATTAAGCGTACCATTGGCTGAAACGCTTTGTGCTACATCGCCACGCGTGATTTCCTGTAATCGGTAAAGTTGTTCTGACTGTAATGCTGTCCGCTTTTGATAGTAGTAATAACTTCCACCAGCTAGGCCCAGCAATATGATCGCGATGATGATTTTTTTTATAATACTCTTCATGGCTGTCTTTCAAGGGGACTTAAGCCGGTTTGTTGATTGCTGCCTTCGGGTAGCGATTGAATCATGGCATTATCTAGCCCGCCTATTGATTGGGCAAGTGTTGCACGGGCAACATTCCAGTTGAGGTTGGCCTGAATTTGTTGTTGACGTGCGCTCGCCAGCGCGCTCTGTGCATTGATGCTGTCGAGAATATTGCCAACACCGGCTTTATATCGTCCGTGTGCTACACGTGATGATTCTTCTGCGCTGCTGACCAGCACAGTTGCAGCCCGTATTGACTCATTCGCGGTACGTAAACTTTGATAAGCACGCCAAACATCCAAGGAGATCTGCAAGCGCAATTGATCTCGCTGTGCAGTACGCACCTCGGCATTGGCTTCAGCAAAACGAATTTTATAGCTTGGGCCATAACCATCGAAGATAGGAATAGAAACTGTGACACCCAAGGCAGAATTGCTGCCGAATGATAAATTACTACCATCCTGTAAATTATTGGAAACAGCTACTGATATTGTTGGTTTTGCGGCTGCGCGGCTGGCCTCTATGCTGGCCTGGGCGGCCTTAACTTGTGCTTCGCTGGCAATCAAATCGGGACGGCGAATGTGTGCTTGTTCAATCAAAGCGTTGATATCTTGATCTATATTTTGTTGAGGTTGAACTGAAGTTCTAGCCACTAGTTTAAGTGCTTGATTTGCAGCTAAGCCCATTACATTTGCCAGTGTGCCATAAGCGGTTTTTAGATTGCCTTCAGCGGTGATTCGCGTCAGGCTATTTTGCGCGTAAAGGGTCTGTGCTTGTAATTTATCTGCGGGTGTTGATACGCCTGCGTTATAACGCGCTTCAGCAGCCTTGAAACTTTCCTCGCTCGCACGCTCTGACTCGCGTGCAGCTTCGATAGCAGCAATATTGGCTTGCACTTGATAATAAGCCTGAATGGCATTAAGCAATACATTTTGCACGACACTGCTTTGCGTAGCACTAGCTGCCTGTAATAGTTGGCGTGCATTTTCAAGATTAGCGTCGCGATTGCCAAAATCATATAAAAGGTAAGAAGCAACAATGTTATTACTCAGATTACTATAGGGGTTGCTCCTCGACGTTTGCTCTGGCAGTGCCACATTCAGATTACCGGAAACATTATCATTTACTGATGGCAGGTAGGCTGATTTGGCAATACCAACCTGAGCTGCCTGAACTCTTGCACTGGCGTAGGCTTCGCGTGTTTGAGGATTGTTGCATAAGGCCGCATCAGCAACATCGGCTAATGTAAGCACTTTGTCGTAATTAATAGCGGTACAAGCTGAACCTTCTAAATAGCCATCGGGAATCGCAGGCGGGGTAAGTGCCTCAGTTTTAAGCGGGTCGCTACTATTATACCAAACAGAGTCGTCAGCGAATGTTATGCTAGGTTGCAATAGAAGAGTACAACCCAGTAGTAAAAATAAAGGGTAGGATTTGGATTTTAGTTGTAATGTTCTTTTTAGCATGTACATTAGTATTAGGTCGCTACATTAGACTTAGTTCCTTACAAAAATCTGACAACTTAGAAGCTTAAGTCATTAAGACACATCAGAAAAATTGCCGGCTGCAGCCTATTAATTGGTAAACAGAAATCCCTGTCTACAAAAAATAAACGCGCGGATATTAGACAGGTTTACATAAAAAACCTGCATAAACTTGCTTTTATTGGCGGAAAGGGAGGGATTTGAACCCTCGATACGTCATAAACGTATGCCGGATTTCGAGTCCGGTGCATTCAGCCTCTCTGCCACCTTTCCAAACTGCAATAATTAGCGCACTAAAATAATCAATAATATATGCTCTGATAGCCAATATCCATGGGGCTTATATGGCATGTGTTTTTAGCCTTTTAATAGCAAAATTTATTCTACACCTTGGCTTGCCAAGTAGTCTTCATAATTGCCGGTGTAATCAACAATGCCATCCGCCTTAATTTCTAAGATGCGTGTAGCGATAGAGCTTACAAATTCACGGTCGTGGCTGACAAAGAAAAGTGTACCTTTGTATTTATCCAGTGCCGTATTCAATGCCTCGATGGATTCCATATCCATGTGATTGGTGGGTTCGTCCATGAGTAATACATTAGTGCGGCCTAGCATAAGCTTGCCATAGAGCATGCGACCTTTTTCGCCGCCTGATAATACTTTTACAGATTTTTTTGTGTCTTCGCCAGAGAATAACAATCGGCCTAGCATGCTGCGAACTACCTGGTCATCATCACCCGCTTGCCGATACTGTGTCATCCATTCAAACAAATCTACATCTTTTTCAAACTCGTATTCATGGTCTTGCGCAAAGTAGCCAAGAGTTGCTTTTTCTGCCCATTTTACTTCGCCATGTTTTGGTTTTAAATCACCAGCCAAACAGCGCAGGAAAGTAGTTTTCCCGATGCCGTTTTCACCAATAATCGCAACTTTTTCACCCGCTTCAAACATCATGTCAACATCATTGAACAATGGTTTATCGTAGCCATGGCTTAGCTTTTTAAGTTCCACAGCATTGCGATGCAGTTTATCTTTTTCATCGAATTCAAATCGAATAAAAGGGTATTGACGGCTGGAAGGTTTGAATTCTTCAATTTTAATTTTATCGATTTGCTTGGCACGGCTGGTGGCTTGTTTGGCTTTAGAGGCGTTGGCGGAGAAGCGTCGCACAAAATCTTGTAAATCGGCAATTTGCTGCTTGGCTTTGGCGTTGTCTTTAGCTTGCTGGTTGCGCGCGGCAATGCTGGCTTCCATGTAATCGTCATAATTGCCTGGATACACGGTCAGTTTGCCGTAGTCCATGTCGCAGGTGTGCGTACATACTTGGTTTAGAAAGTGGCGGTCATGCGAGATGATAATCATGGTGCAATCGCGGTTGTTCAACACGTCTTCCAGCCAACGGATGGTATTGATGTCCAAGTTGTTGGTCGGTTCATCCAGCAACAAAACATCAGGGTTGGCGAACAATGCCTGTACCAAGAGTACGCGCAGCTTCCAGCCTGGCGCGATAGCGCTCATGGGACCATTGTGCTGCTCGATGGGAATGCCGACGCCCAGCAGAAGCTCGCCCGCGCGCGCTTCGGCGGTGTAGCCGCCGTATTCCGCAAACACACCCTCCAGCTCTGCAGCACGCATATAGTCGTCTTCAGTCGCCTCTAAGTTCGCGTAAATCGCGTCACGCTCTTGCATGGCCTTCCACATTTGTTCATGGCCCATCATCACCACATCTAGCACACGTAGCTCTTCATAAGCAAATTGGTCTTGTTTCAAAAATGCCATACGTTCGTGATTGTCCAGCGTAACGTTGCCAGATGTAGGTTCTAGCGTGCCCGCTAAAATTTTCATGTAGGTTGATTTTCCGCAGCCATTGGCGCCGATTAAGCCGTAGCGATTCCCTTCGCCAAACTTGACAGAGATGTTTTCAAACAATGGCTTAGCGCCAAACTGCATGGTGATATTGTTGCTAATTAACACAGATTTACCTTAAAAAATGAGAGACTATATTAAAACTTATTGTAAATAACGACTTCATCCATCGTGAGCTGTCCGCCACGTGGTTGTGCTTCTTTTAATGCTTTCCCTATGACTACAAACATTGCCGGTGTGTGGTCTGCCGGCAAATTCAACAGTTTCGCTACTGCATCAAAATCAAAGCCGTCCATGGGGCAGGTATCATATCCCATTTCTTTGGCCGCCAGCATAATTGTCATCGCCGCCATGCCGCATGACCGCATGGCCTCATCGCGCTGAACGCTCTCTTTTCCATCATAATACTGGCCGATAGCAGGGATTAAATAATCCTGCACGGGTTTGGGTGCATTTTTCCAATAGCGCTCGGGTTGTTTAGCCCATGCTTTCAAATCTGCAGTAAGCACAACTAATAATGAGGCTTCTTCTACCTGTGCTTGATCCCAGCTGACTGCACGGATATCTTTACGCAGGGATGCATCGGTAACAAGCACAAAGCGCCAGTTCTGAATGTTAAATGCTGTAGGAGAGAGCATGGCAAGTGACATCAGCATGGAGATTTCTTCCTCACTTATTCTATGCTGCGGATCATAAACCTTTACGGAACGGCGTTTAACGATGGCTTCTGTAACGTTCATTTTTAACTTTCGTTTAATAATGTATAGCGGTAATTTCTAGTACGGTATTGCCTGCAGGGCGTGCCCATATGACACTTTCGCCAACTTTATGGCCGATAAGCGCTTTAGCCAATGGCGATGTCCAGCTGACTTTATCAGCCTTAATGTCGGCCTCGTCCTCGCCTACTATTTCATAGATGTGGCTTTCACCATTTTCATCCTCAACGGTTACTGTTGCGCCAAACAGTACTTGTTGGGAGGTTGCATCAGGCTTAGTCACTAAAGCGCTTTCTAGTCGGGCGGAAATATAGCGTAAATCACGATTTAAAACAGCAAGTTCTTGCTGTGTGCCAGAGTCTTCTTTGCTTTCAGCAAGATTTGATATTTCTTGTTCCAAGACCTCGGCTTGTTGCTGCAATAGCGCATAACCATTGACCGTAACGTAATTTGGATGCGCACTTACGGGACGCTCGGGCACATCTGTGCCAGCGTGTTCTAAATCATCTTCTTTTACAAATCCGCGGCTCATAAAAAATTTTAAGCCAAGCTAGCTTTTTAGCTATTCTTGGCTTGTTGTATCTATAAGGTGTTAGACAGGATTGTCAATAAACTCAAGCGCAACGCCGCTTGCGTTGGCTAAGTCTGCAAGTGCCTTTTGCATATCTTTACTACCTATTACAATGGCTTTTGCACCGCTGATTTTATCTTTTCCACTAGTAAGCGCTTTTGCCATAGTTGTTGAAGTGAGCGATTCATTTTCTCCCGCGACAATCAAGGTTCTAGATTTAAGGGCGAGGGCGCTTACAATTGCGACCACTTTGCCGGAGTCGACATCTTTTTCTACTTCACAGTTAGCTAGGCGAGGTGCTACAAAACCTTCAGGTGCGCCGATAAAAATAAGCGTGTTGTTGTCAGAAGGATATTTAGCATTCACTGATTCTAAAATCTTCTGCGGATAAACAGAAGTCGCGTGTTTATCAGTAGCACATCCTGCCAGTAGGGCAAATACTGCGACTAAAAAGTAAGAGATAAAATATTTCATGGTGACCTCGTTATCTTATTGATTTATTGAGTAAATCCAATAGACAGATATTAGCATACTCAAAATTCTACTCCCACTCAATTGTTGCGGGCGGTTTGCCAGAAATGTCATACACCACGCGGTTGATGCCACGTACTTCGTTGATAATGCGATTGGAAACACGGCCAAGCAAATCGTAAGGCAATTCTGCCCAATGTGCGGTCATGAAATCGCTTGTAATTACGGCACGTAAGGCGACTACGTAGTCATAGGTACGACCGTCTCCCATCACGCCGACAGATTTTACTGGCAAGAATACGGCAAAAGCCTGACTGGTGAGGTCATACCAGCTTTTACCGGTTTTTTCGTCTTTGGTGTTGCGTAACTCTTCGATAAAAATGGCATCGGCACGACGCAGTAAATCGGCGTAATTCTTTTTAACTTCACCTAAAATACGTACACCTAAACCTGGTCCAGGGAAGGGGTGGCGGTACACCATATCGTGCGGAAGACCAAGCGCGACGCCGAGTTCGCGTACCTCGTCCTTAAATAAGTCACGTAGCGGCTCCAGCAGCTTCAGGCCTAATGTTTCCGGCAAACCGCCGACGTTGTGGTGACTTTTAATGGTGACCGCCTTTTTGGATTTTGCGCCGCCGGATTCTATGACATCCGGATAGATGGTGCCTTGCGCTAAGAAAGTCGCACCCTTATGCCCGCCATCACCAGCCTTCAGTTTGGCTGCTTCTGCTTTAAAAACCTCCACAAATTCGCGGCCGATAATTTTGCGTTTGGCCTCGGGGTCGGTCACGCCGCTTAAATGCCCCATAAACTGGTCAACCGCGTCCACGCGGATAACTCTTGCGTGCAATTTTCCAACGAACATCTCCATGACCATATTGCCTTCATCGAGGCGCAGCAGACCATGGTCAACAAACACGCAAGTAAGCTGATCGCCAATGGCACGGTGTATCAGTGCGGCGGCCACGCTGGAATCCACGCCGCCTGACAAGCCTAAAATGACTTCTTCATCGCCAACTTGTGTCTTGATTTTTTCTACGGCTTCGGTGATGTGGTCTTTCATCACCCAGTCAGGTTTTGCTTGGCATATTTCCAGTACAAAGCGTTCTAATATCGTTTGCCCGAGCTTTGTATGGGTGACTTCAGGGTGGAATTGTACGCCGTAGAATTTACGTGTTTCATCCGCAAAAGCGGCGATTGGCGTAGTTTCGTTGCTGGCGATGATTTTGAAATTTGGCGGTAATTCTGTGACTTTGTCGCCATGGCTCATCCATACATCAAGCAGGCCGTGACCTTCTGTATTAGTACGGTCCTGAATGTCTCTAAAAAGTGCAGAATGGCCGCGGGCGCGGATTTCAGCATAGCCGAACTCACGTTTCTGACCAGCTTCTACGCGCCCACCAAGTTGCTGTGCCATGGTCTGCATGCCGTAGCAAATGCCAAGCACGGGCACGCCCAGCTCGAATACTGCTTGCGGCGCTTTGTCGGTATCCTCTTCATAAGCACTGGCATGGCTGCCGGAAAGAATAATACCCTGCGCACCAAAATTTCGTACAAAGTCGTCAGACACATCGCATGGATGAATCTCGCAATAGACATGGCCTTCGCGCACACGGCGGGCGATGAGTTGGGTGACTTGTGAGCCGAAATCGAGAATGAGGATTTTTGAATGATTCATATAAAATGCCTGCCTGCAGAGCAAGTATCCATGAGGTCTGCAGGCTAGTCTATGCGATAGTTAGGAGCTTCTTTGGTGATTTGCACGTCATGCACGTGCGATTCACGCATGCCGGCGCTCGTGATCTGTACAAATTCGGCTTTGTTGCGCATATCGTTGATTGTGGCACAGCCAACATAGCCCATAGAGGCGCGCAAACCGCCCATCAATTGATGGATGACTGCAAGCACGCTGCCTTTATAGGGAACACGGCCTTCAATACCCTCTGGTACGAGTTTGTCTGCATTACCATTATTGTCTTGAAAGTATCGGTCGCTGGAGCCCTTTTGCATGGCGCCAATCGAGCCCATGCCGCGATAGGATTTATATGAGCGGCCTTGGAACAATTCTATTTCGCCTGGCGCTTCTTCTGTGCCGGCAAACATGCCGCCGAGCATCACCGAATGTGCTCCAGCTGCAATTGCTTTCGAGATATCACCGGAGAAACGGATGCCGCCATCTGCAATAAAAGGTACCCCGGATTTTTCGAGCGCTTTTGCTACATTGCTGATTGCGCTAATTTGCGGCACGCCAACGCCAGCAACAATACGCGTAGTACAGATTGAGCCTGGGCCAATACCAACTTTTACGCCGTCCGCGCCTGCATCAACCAATGCCTTGGCAGCATCTGCAGTGGCGATGTTGCCGCCGATGACTTCAATTTTTGGGAAGTTTTTCTTCACCCAGTTGACACGATCCAGCACGCCTTGCGAATGTCCATGCGCAGTATCCACGACGATGACATCGACCCCTGCTGCCGCAAGCGCCGCCACACGCTCCTCTGTGCCTTCGCCCACGCCAACTGCTGCGCCAACTCTCAGTCTGCCTTTGCTGTCTTTGCAGGCAAATGGGTGATCGTGCGATTTTTGAATATCTTTGACAGTGATAAGACCTTTGAGCGTATCTTTGTCGTCAATCACCAACACGCGCTCCAAGCGGTATTGGTGCAGCAGGTGAATCGCTTCTTCGCGCGGAGCACCTTCGCGCACAGTGATTAATCTGTCGCGTGGCGTCATGATGTTGCTGATGGCCTGATCTAAATTAGTCTCAAACCGCAAATCACGATTTGTGACGATACCGACGATTTTATCGCCATCCACCACGGGCAAACCGGAAATCTTATGTTTTTGTGTAAGTGCCAACACATCTCTAACCGTCATATGCGGCTGAATTGTGACTGGGTCGTTCACTACGCCGGATTCAAAGCGCTTTACGCGTGAAACATGCGCCGCCTGTAGTGCCGGGGTCATGTTTTTATGAATAATGCCTAAGCCGCCTTCTTGCGCTAAAACAATGGCAAGTGGCGCTTCAGTCACGGTATCCATTGCCGCAGAAACCAGCGGAATATTGAGTTTGATGTTGCGGGTGAGATGAGTGCTTAAATTAACTTCGCGTGGCATCACCACAGAATGCGCGGGAACTAATAAAACATCGTCAAAGGTAAGAGCTTGTTGCAGCAAACGCATGAGTTATCCTTAATTTCCAAAACGAGATTATACAGATTTGCAATGCTTATTAAAAGTTGGTAAGCTGAATTGCCCTAAAATATGATTAAAAACATGAATTAATCGTTAAATCATCAATTAATATCTAAATTAATCGGCATTAAGTAAACTGACTTTTTGATAAAAACGTTGTTTAAATTAAGATATGCCAAAACGGCATGATGAATTGGATAGGAACATAAATGAAATCGCTACATTTGCTTTTGGGTTTAATGATTTTAATCGCAGCGCCGGTGTTAAGTCATGCGGAAATTTATAAATGGAAAGATAAGGACGGTTCGACAAGGTATACCGACACGCCGCCGCCTTCGAATATTAAACAAGAACCCATTGGGGGCAAAAAAACCCCTGTGACTCCGGCAAGTAAAGAGCCATTGGCGCCAGTGGGAAATGTCCAGCAGACACAGCCAGTAACCAACGCCGCTCCGCCGCCGCCTGTGAGTGTCGAAGATGAGGCTGCTGCGCAACGTCAGCGTAATGCTGAAGCCGAAAAAAGAAACAAACAGGAAAAAGAGGCTGAGGCTAAAAGAAAAGCAGAAAATTGCAAGGCTGCTAAAGCCAACTACGAAACTTATACTCAAGGCGGGCGCGTATATAAAATGAACGAAAAAGGAGAGCGCGAGTATATGTCTGATAAAGACTTACAGGACGGAAAAGCGCAAGCGCAAAGAGAAATCGACGAAAACTGTAATTAAGGCTCAGTTAAGTTAATTATCTGGCGGTGCATCCCCACCGCCTTTTTTCATGATCTTCCCATCTGCAGCACGCTGTCTACGTACTTCTTTTGGGTCTGCAATCAATGGGCGATAAATCTCGACGCGGTCAAAATGGCGCAATGTGGTATCAAGTTTGGTGAGCTTTCCGAAAATACCTATTTGATTTACTTTCAGGTCAATTTCTGGGAATTTCTGCAGTATGCCGGATGCTTGAATTGCCGCTTCCGCATTAGCTCCTGGCGGCATATGCACGGGAATGATGAGTTGCTGATGCGGCAGGGCATAAGCCACTTCTACAGTCATATGTTGTTCACTGCTCATAATCGATCCCCGTAATCAATCTCTTAGATTAATAATTTTATTTTTTGGCATAAACTTTATCTGCACGCGCTACAAAGCCATCCACAAAAGTATCTGTGATGTAGTTAAACACGGGCGCGATGATTTTCTCTAAAAAGCCGTTGGCAAATTCATAATTCAATCTAAACTCGATTTTACAGGCATCTTTCCGCAACTCAATAAAGCGCCAATCGCCTTCCAAATGCTTAAATGGGCCATTTTTTAGCTTTATTTCCATCGTGTGCGGAAAAACCTTATGATTTTGCGTTGTAAAATTCTGTTTTAAGCCATGATAATTAATGTGTAAAGTCGCGCTGGTGCTGGTTTCTGTGCGTTCCAGCAAATCAACGCCGCCACACCAAGGCAAAAACTTTGGATAGTCTTCTACGGCATCAACCAAAGCATACATTTGCTCTGCAGAATGCATCACCAACACGGTTTTTTCAACTTGCGCCATTAAATTTTTAATACTAGCGTAAAATGTCATTTTAAGTCATTAGTGAACAAATGCTAAGTTTTATGAGCATCGCCCAAAATAAAAAAGCTTTTTTTGATTATTTTATCGAAGAGAAATACGAAGCCGGCATTGTGCTGGAAGGCTGGGAAGTCAAGGCTATCCGCGATAACCGCGTCAACCTTAAAGAAGCCTACGTCGTCATTATGCGCGGCGAGATTTACCTCATCGGCTGCCACATCACGCCGCTCGGCGCGGCTTCTACGCATATTCGACCGGATGCGATTCGTACGCGTAAACTGTTGTTACATCGTGAGGAGATTGCAAAACTGATTGGCAAGGTTGAGCGCGCGGGATATACGCTAGTGCCGCTGGATATGCACTTCAGTAAAGGTCGCATCAAGTTGCAAATCGGTTTGGCAAAAGGCAAAAAACAGCATGACAAGCGCGATACTGAAAAAGCCCGCGATTGGGAGCGCGAAAGAGGCCGTATTATGCGGGCGCATAATAAATAATTTTTACCTTTATTTTAAAAGCGTATAATCTAGTCTTGAGTGAACTAAATTAAGTTTTCTCGAGTCTTAGGGTTATTGCTACAAAACACAAGGGGCTGACCAGGTTTCGACGTGGGTTGCAAAGCAGTGCAGGGCATACCGAGGGTTCAGGTTTCCTCGTAAATCCATCTGAAAAAGTATAGTCGCAAACGACGAAACTTACGCTCTAGCCGCTTAATACCGGCTGGACGCTGCACCATCTCTCCCGTGGGGTGGGTGGCCTTAAAAACCATCGCAGCGTCATATACACGGGATACGTTTTACGTTGGGTTACTTAGCGTAGAATTAACCTTAAGGTAACTCGTCTTGCAGATGCTTGTCGGTTGGTGCATGCAAGATCAAACTAAACAACCAGGCTAAGTATGTAGAACTGTCTGTGGAGGGCTTGCGGACGCGGGTTCGATTCCCGCCTGCTCCACCAAACAATAAATACCACCTTGACGGTGGTATTTTTGTTTGCAGAATTAGTTGATGAGAACCTGAAAATCGGGTTCGTCCAGCCGAGCGCTGCTCGGTTGGACGATGAGTGAATGAGTGCATGTGAGAGATGGCAAAATAGCCTTAAGGCAAAACTGACACAGTACCGCCTGTTCTACTATTTCAATGCCAGAGAATCAACGACGGTAATAGTAAGGTCGATCGTAGTAAGGATTCCAGTAAGGATAGTTCTGTCGATACTGCTGGCGAATCACGGCCTGCTCATACTCTTTCTGTATACATTCTCGCCATCCATTCGTATCTTTTTCGAACCCCAGTTTTTCACAGGCCGGACCATGTACCTGTATTTTGTATTCCATCAGCTTTATTGCCTGTTTTTGCTCGGCTAAAGGATCCGATGCGCACCCGCCAAGTAATGTGATCAAGCTGAATATGGAAATTAGACGTGTAATCATATTAATCCTAGTAAGAAGACTTAAGGTACCTAATTATGTATTTATTTTTAACAAAAAGTTCACTAAAATTATCCTAAAATAGACTTCCCGAATGAGTTTTCTTCTTGTAGGGTGTTTAGGTAACTTATAAATCTATTTGCTCTGTCACCAACTTACGCCTAACATTAGTCCAGCGCCTAAATCAACGCTAGATTTGGTGTCACCAGCAGTTATATAAGATTGTAAGTTATAGGTTGGATTAAATCTATGTGAGTAGTAGAGTGTGTATTCACGGATGTTTGAGTTGTATCTCCATGCGGCTTGCCTCAAATCCAGCAACAAGCCGGCACTGTTTAATGCATTTATTTTGTAAGCAGCACCAACGGTACCATACCAAACATTATCTAACTTGTACTCTGAATGATCCGGATTGCCCATTTTTTTATAGCCAATGGTACCTAATAAAGTTAGCCTGTCGAGCATTTGATATGCGTCTAGCTGTAAAGCGTAATCATTTTCACCGGTTCCGAGTCCTTTTGTGACAGAAGCAGTTCCAAATTTAACTTTTCCACCAACATCAAGAATGAATTTTTGATCTTCGGATTGAAAAGCAGTATAAGTTAAGCTGCTGACAATATCACCTAGACCAGACTCTCGTGTGTGTTTGTTGATATTTTCCTCGATGATTATTTTACTTTCACCGCCAGTAACCCCTCCGGGCCCGTCAATTTCTAGCCATGGTACGGTTACTCTTACTAGCCAGCGACCCAGTTCATACTTGCCAGTAAAGGGGACGTATTTGATTTTCGTTACTTCAGATTGTCCATATTTTCCAGAGCTATAATCTAACCCGGTAGTGAATCCAAGCTTGGCTTCAGCTGCTATGGCATCTAGATTGAATGTGATCGCTAGAGCTATAAATGTTAATTTTTTCATTATTATTTTAGTTTGTATTTTATACTTGACTGATACTATTGCGCCAAAGAGAATGAACCGAAGCATTAATCCTCGGGCCGTTCAATATGCTCAGGCTTTTCAACTTTCTCAGGCTTTTCAACTTTCTCAGGCTTTTCAACTTTCTCAGGCTTTTCAACTTTCTCAGGCTTTTCAACTTTCTCAGGCTT
>Ga0209254_10000286_pt1 | contig 38750 bp, 33 predicted proteins | sample FrelakmetDIP11DI_FD_187148 | JGI IMG/M metagenome (GOLD analysis project Ga0209254, IMG submission 187148) | Freshwater lake sediment microbial communities from the University of Notre Dame, USA, for methane emissions studies - DIP11 DI (SPAdes)... | ecosystem: Environmental > Aquatic >... | reverse complement strand
TGCTTACGCCTCGGCGGTTCAGTGCCGAGACGCAGGATCGAACTGCGGACACCGCGATTTTCAGTCGCGTGCTCTACCAGCTGAGCTATCTCGGCGTTAAGCGACGGGTATTTTACAACAGCGCCGATCGTCTGTCAAGCAATTTGCGACAAGGCAGCAGCGCCGTGCGCTTCACCGCACGGCGCTGTTCTCACTTCAACTCATAGTACTTAGCGTGGCCGCACGTTTTGGGCTTGCAGACCTTTGGGGCCTGTCGTCACCTCAAACTCTACCTTCTGGCCTTCGACTAACTTGCGATACCCTTCCATCTCAATGGCGCTGTGATGCACAAAGACATCCTCGCCGCCATCGTCGGGCGCAATGAAGCCGTAGCCCTTGGTATTGTTGAACCACTTCACCGTTCCGGTCGCCATGTTTCCTGCTCCTCACAAAAGATATTGATGGTGAGGCCGTAGTGCGCCGTGCAACTGCCATGAAAAATCCGCTCCTGGCGGTAAGCCTGAGCGGATCGTGCGGTGCAGCCACTTCAGGTTACTACGTCCTGCGCCGCGAAATATATCATGCCGTGCGCGAACCGTCAAATCGGTGCGCTTGACGCTTATGCCCGCGCCCGGTATGATTGCTCTGCACGGGGGTGGTTGTGGCCCGGTGGCTGCCACGGTCTTCAAAACCGTCGGCCGGTCGCGCAGAGCGGGCGGCGGTGGGTTCGACTCCCATCCATCCCCGCCTTGAACCTCCCGTAGGTTTCGCGAAGCGCCTCCGGGAGGTTTTACTACGCCCTCCGCACAATCGCATCCGTCATCTGCGCTACGCGCGCCATCACTTCCACATCATGCACACGCACGATGTCCACCCCGCGCGCAATACCGATCGCCACGGCAGCCGCCGTGCCTTCCACGCGCTGATCGGGCGGCAGATTCAGCGTATAGCCGATGAATGATTTGCGCGACGGCCCGATCAAGATGGGGAAGCCCAGCGCCTTGAACTCCCCGACCCGATCGAGCAGCTCCAGGTTTTGCGAGACCGTTTTGCCGAAGCCAATCCCCGGATCGAGAATGATCTTCCAATCGGGAACGCCGGCGCTGCGCGCCAGTTCAACGCACTCCTGCAACTCGCGCTGAATGTCCGGGATCAAATCATTGTATTGCGAGCCGATATAACGTCCGCCCAGGCGCGCCTCAAAAGCAGTATCCTGCGGTTTGCTGCGATTGTGCATCAAGATCACCGGCACGCCGCGCTCCGCGATCAAATCGGCAAGATCCGGATCGCGGCGCAGGCCCCACACATCGTTGACCATGATCGCGCCGGCTTCCAATGCTTCGTGCGCGACCACGGCTTTGTAGGTATCGATCGAGATCGGCCCCAGGCCGGCTTCAGTCAACGCGCGAATCGCCGGCACGACCCGATCGAGTTCCTCCTCCACCGCGATTGCTTCCGATCCCGGCCGCGTCGATTCACCGCCCACATCCAGCATGTGCGCACCTGCTGCAAGCATCGCCTTGCCCCGATCGACTACGGCGGCCAGCCAACCTTCTTTCTTCAACAAGCCATCACCGCTGAACGAATCCGGCGTCACGTTGAGAATACCCATCACATAGGTCTGGCGTCCCCAATGCCACCAAATCGATCCCACGCACAGCGGCTGTTTTGCATACACGCGCACTTGCGATAGATCGATCGCCACACCTAGCGCCCCGATCGTTTTTCCCAGCTTCGGATGAACGGCCTCAGGCGCAATCTCGTTCAGCGGGGCCAGCACAAAATCGCGTTCGTGCAGATGAGCGTGCGGGACGCAAAAATCCGCTTGCTCGATGACGATGTCACCAAACAGCAAAATGTCGATGTCGATCGCACGCGGGCCGTAGCGGAACGTCGGCTCGCGGCCCATCTCCGTCTCGATCGTTTTGACGGCGCCCAACAATTCCTGCGGCGTCAAATCCGTCTCGCCGCCGCAGGCCGCGTTGAGAAAGCGCGGTTGATCGACGTAGCCCCACGGCTCCGTCTCGTAGATCGATGAAATTGCATCGAGGGTTACATGCGGCTGAAGTCGATCGAATGCTTCGATCAAACGTCCGTAACGATCACCCAGGTTCGAGCCGAGTCCCAGATAGGCGCGCGTCATCGCCACTCCTCACGATAGAGAGCCGACTGGCCCTCGACCTCGCTGACTTCCATCTCGCACGCCGTCAGATTGGGCAAGTGACCGATCTGCTCGCGCAGTTGAGCGGCCAGATACTCGGCCAGTTTCTCAGCGGTTGTGTTCGGAATCGGCAGCACTTTCACATCCGCGGCCGGCAGCACGTAGCGGCGATCCTGCACCTCGACGATCACCTCGCTATCACTGCACGTCAAGCGAAAATGCGGATTGAACTCCGGCAGCAGCGTCAGGTGATCGAGTTGATCGACCAAGCCGCGCATGAGGCGTTTGAGCGTGACGAAGTTAATCACGAACTGATCGTCCTGCAGGGAGCCTTCCACCGTGACGCTGGTGCGATAGTTGTGGCCGTGCAGCGGCTCGCATTCACCGTCGTACGTGACAAAATGCGCCGCGCAAAAAACGAGGTAGTCTTTGGAGACGTGGACTTTGAAGTTTGCCATGCGAAAAGTATAGCGCATCCTTTGCGGATGACAAGCGCCTTTTACATTCCGCTCAATTCACGATAGAATAGCTCCACCCCACCAGCTCATCCCACCCAAGGGAGGAATCATGCCGGAACTCGATCTAACGCAGCTGCGCGAGACGATCACCGCTTTCGCCCCGCAGGGCCGATCGGGCCTGCTGCCCGCACTGCATGCCGCGCAGGCGATCTACGGCTGGATCCCGGAACCTGTCGCCGCCGAGATCAGTCGGGCGTTGAATGTGCCGCTGGCCGATATCCACGGTGTGATCGAATTCTACTCGATGTTCTACAACGAGCCGATCGGGCAAACAATCGTGCACGTGTGCACCGATCCAGCCTGTGCCACGCGCAATGCCGACGAGGTGCTGGCCGCCGCCTGCCGCAAAGCCAGAATCGATCGGCCCGGTGCGACCTCGGCGGATGGCCGCTACACCGTCGAGCGATCGCCCTGCCTGGGCCTGTGCAACACAGGCGTCGGCGTATGCGTCACACATCAGCATGACGATCGCTATCACACCGCCACCTACGGCAACGTGCGGCCCTACACGCTCGACGATCTGTTCGCCGGACATGGCCGCCCTGCCGAAGATTACGTGGGCGGTGACATCTGCATCGTCACCGCGTTGTGCGGACGCGGGCACACTGCCTCGTTGATCGAGTACGAAGCGGCGGGCGGCATGCGCGCACTGCGGCGCGTCTTTGAACAGCAATTGACTGCGCAGCAAGTGATCGATCAACTCAAGCAATCGGGGCTGCTGGGTCGCGGCGGCGCGGCGTTTCCCGCGTGGATCAAATGGGAAAGCGCGATGAAAGCGCCCAACACGCCCAAGTACTTTGTGATCAACGCCGACGAATCCGAACCCGGTACGTTCAAAGATCGCATTCTGCTGGAAGGTGATCCATGCCGCATCATCGAAGGCGCGATCCTCGGCGCGTACACCATCGGTGCGCAGCAGGCTTACATCTACGTTCGCGGCGAGTATCCGCGCGCGATCGAGTGTATGCAGCGCGCGATTGAAGAGTGCAAGTCCGCGAGTTATCTGGGCCAACACATCCTCGGCTCTGATTACCATCTCGATCTCGAAGTCCGATCGGGCGCGGGCGCGTATATCTGCGGCGAAGAGACGGCGCTGTTCGAATCGATGGAAGGCAAGCGCGGCTTTCCGCGCATGAAGCCGCCCTTCCCCGCCGAATATGGCCTGTTTGGCAAACCGACGGTGATCAACAACGTCGAGACGCTGGCGAAGATTCCGTACATCTTCACGCACGGCGCGGCGGCCTTTCAGCGCTTCGGCACCGAGCGATCCACTGGCCCCAAGTTGTTCTGCCTCTCCGGCGATGTAGTACGCCCCGGCCTGTACGAAGTTCCATTCGGCGTGACGCTGCGCCATTTGGTTGAGGATCTCGCGGGCGGAGTGACGGGCGGCAAGTTACAGGCGATCCTGCTCGGCGGCGCGGCGGGCGGATTCGCCACCGAGAAAGATCTGGACGTGAAGATGACGTTCGAAGATTTGCGCGCGCGCGGCCTGCCGCTGGGATCGGGCGCGGTGATGGTCTTCAACGACAAGCGCGATCTGCGCGATGTGCTCGTGCGGTTGGGGCGTTTCTTCGCGCACGAATCGTGCGGCAAGTGCTATCCGTGCCAGATGGGCACGCAGCGGCAGTATGAAATCTTGCAACGCATCGCCGCAGGAAAGACTCAACCCGATGATGCCGCCAAACTCAACGACCTCGGCTGGACCATGAGCGACGCGTCGATCTGCGGCCTCGGCCAATCGGCGGCGTGGGCCGTGCAGAGCGCCATGAAAGTGTGGCCGGAGATGTTTGCGTGAAAAGTGAAGAGTGAACGACGTTCAATCAACAATTCACTTTTCACTCATCACTCTTCACTGGAGGATTCATGTCTGACGGTGTCGTGACCTTCGCACTTGATGAATTCCACAAGGGCTGGTCAACCATCGAAGGCGAAGTGATCGAAGAAGGCTTTGTGTCGATCTTCGTCAACGGCGCGGAACTGGTGACGGTGATGTGCAGCCCGCGCGAGCAGGATCGCTTTGCGATCGGCTTTCTGTGCAACGAAGGGATCATCGGCTCGCTGGGCGATGTGCGCGCGGTGCACGTGTGCCCGTCCGGTGCATGCGTGGACGTGTGGCTCACCCGATCGGATTTTGTGCGCCCCAACCGCTTGATCCTGACTTCAGGCTGCGGCGGTGGTGTGACGTTCAACGATCTCACGATAACCGTAGAGCCGCTGAAGTCAACCATCGCGATCGCGCCGCAGAAACTGGCCGAGTTGATGATCGAGATGCAGCAGCGCGCCACGCTTTACGCCCGATCGCGCGGCGTGCACACGGCGGCTCTGTCGGATGGCGAAAACATCATCGTGCTGGCCGAGGACGTGGGGCGGCACAACACCATCGACAAGGTACGCGGCGCGTGTTTGATCGAAAGGATCGATCCGCGCGACAAGATTCTGCTGTGCACCGGGCGCATCTCGTCGGAGATGATCAACAAGGCAGCACGCATGGGCTGCCCGATCGTCGCCTCGCGAACCTCGCCCACGTCGCTGTCGGTGCAGTTGGCGCGGCAGTGGAACATCACGCTGGCGGGGTACGTGCGGCGCGAGCAGGTGAAAGTCTATGCACATCCAGAAAGGCTAAGGGCGGAGGGATGAGGGATGAATGAAACAATCACGTTAACTATCGACGGCCAGTCCGTCACCGTCGAAGCCGGCACGACGATCCACAAAGCTGCACAGTCAATCGGGATCGAGATTCCGACGATCTGCTATCACGATCATTGCACCTCCAATGGCCTGTGCCGCATGTGCGTGGTGGAGGTGGAAGGTGCGCGAGTGCTCTCACCCGCATGCGTGGCGCAGGTCAGCGCAGGCATGAAGGTCAAGACGCGATCGGAGCGCGTGGAGCGCAGCCGCCGCACCATTGTCGAGATGCTCGGCTCGGCGGTCGATCTGTCGGAAGCGCCGGAGATTCAACGTTTCGCGCAGGACTATCACGCCAATCTCGATCGCTTCGAAGGCGAGCGCCGCGCGCCACCCATCATCGACGACAACCCGATGTACATCCGCGATTACGAGAAGTGCATCCTGTGCTGGCGTTGCGTGCAGGTCTGCGCCGACGACGCACAGTATGCGTATGCGATCAATTTCAACGGGCGTGGATTTGAAACCTCGATCGGCACATTCTTCGACAAAGGCATGACCGAAACGACGTGCGTGTTCTGCGGACAGTGCGTGGGCGTGTGTCCCACCAATGCATTGAAGGCAAAACGCGAATGGCTGCTGGAGCACGGCAATACGCCGGATGAATTGATGCAGTTGACACGAGTCGAACGCCGCAGAAAGCGCTAAGTGACTGTCTTAAAATTCTCCCCAAGGTGTCATTCTGAGGCGCGAAGCGCCGAAGAATCTCAGGTTCTGGCGGGAAAAATGAGATTCTTCGCTCGCGGCGCTCGCTCACGCCGTGCCCCAGCCGAAGGCTGGGCGGCGCGCTAGGCGGAATGACAAACCAGAGGAGTTTTAAGACGCAGTCTAAACCAAGCAGGGACCCGCCAGGTGCGCTCATCAAAAGGGAGAAAACATGTTTGAACCGGAAGAAACCCTCGACCCACAAGATTGGGATGAGATGCGAGCGTTAGGCCATCGCATGGTCGACGACATGCTGACGTATTTGCAGACGGTGCGCGAGCGGCCCGTGTGGCAGTCGACGCCCGATCGGGTGAAGCAACACCTTCACGCGCCGCTGCCCGTCGAGCCGCAGAGCGCCGCCGAGGCGTATCAGGACTTCGTCGATCAGATCTTGCCTTATCCGTTGGGCAATATTCACCCGCGCTTCTGGGGCTGGGTCATCGGCACCGGCACACCGTTTGGCGTGCTGGCCGAAATGCTGGCCGCGACGATGAATCCCAACATGGGCGGTGGCGATCACGTCGCCAACGACGTGGAGCGGCAGGTGCTCGCTTGGTGCAAGGAGATGCTGGGCTTTCCGCACGATGCCTCGGGCATTTTGGTGAGCGGCGGCTCGATGGCGAACTTCGTGGGACTCACGGTGGCGCGCAATACGCTGGCGGGTTTTGACGTGCGCGCAAAAGGCGTCGCCGCCGCGCCGCAGCCGATGACATTTTATGGTTCGGTCGAGATGCACAGCTGCCTGCAGAAAGCCGTTGAACTGTTGGGTCTCGGCAATGAGGCCCTGCGACGGATTCCGGTCAATGCCGCTTTCCAGATCGATCTCGACGCGCTCGATCGCGCGATCCAATCCGATCGGGCGGCGGGTTACCGTCCGATCGGGGTGATCGGCAACGCGGGCACCGTGAACACCGGCGCGATCGACGATCTCAACGCCCTCGCCGATCTATGCCAGCGCGAGAAGATGTGGTTTCACGTCGATGGCGCATTTGGCGCATTGGCCGCCGTGTCGCCGGAACTGCGCCCGCTGGTGAAGGGTATGGAGCGCGCCGATTCCATCGCGTTCGATCTGCACAAGTGGATGTACATGCCCATCGAAGTGGGCTGCACGCTGGTGCGCAGCGAAGAAGCGCATCGCCGTGCATTTTCAGTCACACCCGAATATCTCTCACACTTCGAGCGCGGCGCGGCCGGCGGCTCACGCTGGTTCAACGAATACGGGCTGCAATTGACGCGCGGCTTTCGCGCTCTGAAAGTGTGGCTGTCACTGAAAGAACACGGCATTGAAAAATACGGGCGCGTGATCAAGCAAAACATCGATCAATGCCATTACCTCGCGCAACTCATCGAAGCGACGCCGGAACTCGAATTGCTGGCGCCGGTTCCGTTGAACATTGTGTGCTTTCGCTACCAGATCGCCGGCCTCGACGATGAAGCGTTGAACCGGCTGAATCAAGCGATCATGTTTGAATTGCACGAACAAGGCATCGCCGTGCCGACGTACACCACGCTCGATGGCAAGTTTGCCATCCGCGTGGCGCACACCAATCATCGCACGCGCTATGAGGATTTCGACCTGCTGGTGCGCGAGGTGGTGCGCTTGGGACAAGAGATTCTGCGCAACCAAAAGGAATCAGCGTGACCGGACTTGAACTGGCACCGATCGTGTTTGGCCTAACCTCCGCAGCTTGTTGGGGCGCGGCCGATTTCTGCGGCGGATTGGCAACGAAGCGCACGCAGGTCTATCGCGTGATCATCTCCTCGCAGGCCGTCAGTTTGATTTTGCTGCTGGCGCTGGCATTCCTTACGCGCGAGGCGGCCTTGTCGATCGATCGACTGCTATGGGGTTATGCGGCGGGTATGTTCGGGGCAATCGGCTTGATCGCGCTGTATCGATCGTTGGCCGACAGCCACATGGGTGTGGCCGCGCCAGTCTCGGCGGTGGTCGCCGCGGGCGTGCCCGTGATCTTTGGTATCTTTATCGAGGGATTGCCGGGGACGCCGCAGCTCATCGGGTTTGGGCTGGCCTTCATCGCGGTGTGGCTCATCTCGCGCACCAGCCACGCGAAAGTTCACTGGCGCGATCTGGTCCTGCCTTTCCTGGCCGGGCTCAGCTTTGGCATCTTCTTCGTCATCATCGGCAGCGTGGGCGAATCGACTGTGTGGTGGCCGCTCATCGCCGCGCGGATCGGATCGCTCAGCTTGCTGCTGGGCATGACGTTCCTGCGGAAGCAAGCGCAGATCGTGGAGCGGCCGTTGATTGCCATCGCCGTGCTCATCGGCGTGTTGGAAGTCGGCGGCAACGCTTGCTACATCCTGGCGCGGCAAGCTGGACGTTTGGATGTGGCTGCTGTGCTCGCTTCGCTTTACCCGGCAGGCACGGTCTTACTGGCGCGCGTGATCTTGAAAGAGCACGTCGGCCGATCGCAAGTGGTAGGCATCGCGGCGGCGCTCACGGCGATCATCTTGATTACCCTCTAAACCCGATTGAATTTTACGCCCGATCGACAGTATGTCGGAATCAAAAAATCGAATCGAGTCAGAGCCACATGATCGGACCTTATCTTCAAAATCGCTATCGCCTCGATGCCGAGTTAGGTCACGGCGGCATGGGCACGGTGTATCGCGCGCACGACACGCTGCTCGATCGGCCTGTGGCGCTGAAAGTGTTGAACACCACCGGGCTTGGCACGGAAGGCCGCGCGCGTTTGCTGCGTGAAGCGCGCGCCGCGGCAAAACTCAATCACCCCAACATCATGGCGATCTACGACGCGGGCGAAGCGGATGGCACATCGTTCATCGTCATGGAGCTGCTCACCGGCCGCACGCTGCGCGAGTCTCAGCCTGATTCGCTGAACGAAGCGATCGTGATTGCTACGCAAATCTGCCAGGCGCTGGAACACGCGCACGCTAACGACATCATTCATCGCGATCTGAAGCCGGAGAACGTGATGCTGCTCCCCTCTCCCACTCAGGGAGAGCCCCGCGAGCGGGGGGCTGCGCACGGGCTGGGGGTGAGGGTGAAATTGATGGACTTCGGCCTCGCCTTCCACTCCGGCGCGACGCGCCTCACCCAGGAAGGCGCACTCGTCGGTACGATCACGTATCTCGCGCCGGAGTTGATCGAAGGCAAGCCGGCCACGGCAGCTTCTGACCTGTATGCGTTGGGCGTGATGTTGTACGAACTCGCCGCGCGGCAACCGCCGTTCACGGGCGACACGTTGATGATGGTGCTGTCGCAGCACTTGTATGCGCCCGTCGTGCCGCCCAGCACGTACAACACCAGCCTTCCTCCGGCCCTCGATCAGCTGATTGTTCGCCTCTTGAGCAAACGACCTGAGGAGCGTCCCGCCTCTGCCGCTGAAGTGCGCCATGCGCTTGAAACATTCGAGCAATCGTCAACTATCGCACCAGCCCGCTATCCCACTACCGAACTATCTTTACTCGATCGGATCGTGCGCGGACGGCTGGTGGCGCGCGAGCGTGAACTGATGGAAGCCCAACAGATCTGGCAGCGCGCCGTCGCAGGCGAAGGCCGGGTCTTGTTGATCAGCGGCGAGCCGGGCATCGGCAAGACGCGCTTTGCCCGCGAACTGATGGCGCAGACGCGCTTCACCGGCGCACAAGTTCTGCTGGGTGAATGTTATGCCGAAGGCGGCGCGCCTTATGCCCCGCTAGCACAGATGATTCAAGCCTCACAAGACCTGACAGGTTTCAAGCACCTGTCAGGTCTGACGTCGTCCCTCATCGCCGATCTCATCACCGTCGCCCCGGCGCTGCGCGGCAGCTATGCCGACGTGCCGCCTAGCCCGCCGCTGGAACCGCAGGCCGAGCAGCAGCGCATCTTTGATCACGTGGCTGCTTTTCTGGCCGGATTGGCCGAGCGCGCGCCGGTGCTGCTCGTCGTCGACGACGCGCATTGGGCCGACAGCGCTACGCTCACTTTACTGCGGCACGTGGCCCGCCGATCGCGCCAGCTGCCCCTCTTGATCGTGCTGACTTATCGCGAGATCGAACTGGACGAAGCACGACCTTTCAACACGGTGCTGCTCGATCTGAACCGCGAGCGCCTGACGACCCGCATGAAACTCACACGCTTCGATCGCGATCAGACCCGCGCCCTGCTGGCGACGCTCCTACAGGAAGGGATCACCGCCGACTTGCTGGATGGCGTCTACCGCGAAACCGAAGGCAATCCCTTCTTCATCGAAGAAGTGTGCAAGGAATTGGTGGATGCCGGGACACTGTGCTGCACCAACGGACACTGGCAATTGGCCAGCCTGGATCAGATCGAGATTCCGCAGAACGTGAAATTAACCATCCAGGCGCGGGTGGGTAAACTGCCCGATCGCGCACAGGACACGCTGCGCCTCGCCGCCGTGCTGGGCCGCGAGTTCGACTTCGACACACTGTGCGCCATGAGCGATCTCGATGAAGACGCCTTGATCGCCGCGCTGGACATCGCGCAGCGCGCGCAGTTGATTGGCGAAGCGCCGCGCGGCAAGGGGCAGGCCACGCGCGGCGTGGCTTTCGCCTTCGCGCACGCGCTGATCCCCACCACCCTGCATGACAGTCTGAGCAGCCTGCGGCGGCAGCGACTCCATCGCCGCGCGGCGCAGGCCATCGAACACATATTCTACGATCGGCTGGGCGAGTTTGCTGCGCAGTTGGGCCGGCACTACACGCAGGCTGGCGAGAATGACAAAGCGATCGAGTATTTGCTGCAAGCCGGCGATCAAGCGCGCCGTGTCTACGCCTACGAAGAAGCGATCGAACACTATCAGCAGGCACTGGCGTTCTTGAAGGAGCAGGGATCGATCGGGCTGGCGCGAGCCGCGCGCACCGCGATGAATCTGGGAACGCTGCATCACACGCTGTTCAACTTCGATCGATCACGCGCCGCCTTTCAGGAAGCGTTCGAGTTATGGCAGCGCGTGAAAGAAGCGCAGGTGCAACAGGCGCTGCCGCCCGCGCCACACGCGCTGCGCCGGTACTGGCCGGCGCGCATGGGCGCGCTCGATCCCGCTTGGCGCAGCTCGACCGAAGCAGCGCGCTTGATCGAGCAATTGTTTAGCGGGCTGGTAGAACTCAATGCCGACCTCGATATCGTGCCGCTGTTGGCGCGCAGTTGGGAACTCAGCGAAGACGGCCGCCAGTATCGGTTTCATCTGCGCCGCGACGCCGCGTGGAGCGATGGCTCGCCGCTCACGGCACACGATTTTGAATTTGCCTGGAAGCGCGTCCTCGATCCGGCCACCGGCGCAACGGAGAGCGCCGCTTACCTGTTCGACATCAAAAACGCCAGAGCATTTCACGACGAGCAGGCTGCAATCGATGAAGTGGGCGTGCGCGCGCTGGACGATTTTACGCTGCGCGTAGAGTTAGAGAAACCGGTCGGCCACTTCTTGCATCTGCTTGCCTATCACATTGCGGCGGCAGCGCCTCGTCACGCGATGGCAGCTTACGGGATCAATTGGACTGACCCGCAGCACATCGTGACTCACGGGCCATTCCGCCTGGAGAGTTGGACGCCGCGCGAAACGATCGTGTTGGTGCGCGATCCGAATTATCGCGGCCAGTTCAGTGGCAATCTGACGCGGATCGAACTCACCCTCGGCGTGGATATCGCGAAAGACACATTGCTGGACTGGTATGCGGCGAATCAAAGCGATCAGGTGATCTTCGGCGCGACTATCCTCGAACGCTTGCGGCAGCGCTTTCCGGCGGAGTATCAGCGGTTGCCGGCGGCTTTGACCACTTATCTGGCCTTTGATGCCACGCGTCCGCCGTTGGACGATGCACGCGTGCGGCGCGCGCTGGCGCACGCGATCGATCGCCACGAGCTCACTCAGGGGTTGCTGCAAGGCGCATCTTCCCCCGCGCTGGGCGGTCTGACGCCGCCCGGGCTGCCCGGCCACACCGATCAGATTGGGCTGCAATATGATCCCGCGCGCGCGCAGCGATTGCTGGCCGACGCCGGCTATCCGGGCGGACATGGCTTTCCGGAGATCGTAGCCACGGTGGCCGACGCCGGTGAGGCGACGCGCGTCACCAATGAATACTTGTCGAACCAATGGCGCGATCAATTGGGCCTGCACGTGACCTGGAACACACTGGACGTATTGACCTTTCAAAACACCATGAACCAGAGTACAGCCCACCTGTACCGCGAGACCTGGGCAGCCGACTATCCTGACCCCGATGATTTTCTGCGCCTGGCGCTGCATCAACCACACAGCCGGTGGTACAACGAGCGCTTCGAGCAATTGCTGGAATCGGCCTGCCGCATGACGGATGCGACAGAGCGCTTGAAGTTTTATCAAGCCGCCGATCGGTTGTTGCTGGACGAAGCCGGCGTGATCCCGCTGACGTATGGGTATTATCACTGCTGGCTCAAGCCGTGGATCACGCGCTTCCCCACCTCGCCGCTCAAGGTCACGTATTGGAAGGATGTGATTATCGAAGCGCATTGATCATGAGTTACAATCAAGAATAAGCTCAGCGGAGGAAGATCATGCTGCAACCCGATCGCATTGTCTCGACGACCTGTCCCTATTGCGGGGTCGGCTGCACCCTCGAATTGCACATCAAACGGGACACGATCTACAAAGTCACCTCGCCCTTTGACAGCCCGGTGAATCACGGCAACTTGTGTGTCAAAGGCCGCTTCGGTTACGACTACATCTACAGCCCCAAGCGCGTGACGACGCCGCTGATTCGCAAGACGCCGCAGCGACCGGGCGAGCGCACGCAAGCGTTCGATCGATCCGAGTGGCGCGAAGCCAGTTGGGACGAGGCGCTTGATCTCATCGCCGATCGGCTGGTGGAGATTTACCGGCGTGACGGATCGGATGCACTGGCGGTGTATTGCTGCGCCAAGGCCACCAACGAAGACAACTACCTCTTGCAAAAGATGTTCCGCGCGCTGTTCCGCACCAACAACATCGATCACTGCACGCGGCTGTGTCATGCCGCCTCGGTAGTGGCACTGCTCAAGTCACTCGGCACCACGGCCATGAGCAACACCGCCGCCGAGGTCATCCATAACGATGTCTTCATCGTCACCGGCTCCAACACCACCGAGAATCACCCCATCATCGGGCTGCACATGAAAGACGCGATCGAGAAGCATGGCGCGAAGTTGATCGTGATCGATCCGCGCCGCATCGAGTTGTGCGACCTCGCCACACTGTTCCTGCCCCTGCAACCCGGCACCAACGTGGTGATCTTCAACGCGATGGCGCACGTGATCGTCAAAGAGGGCTTGATCAATCGGGCATTCATTGACGCGCGCACGGAAGGTTTCGATGAGTTCGTCCAATCGATCGAAACGTACACGCCTGAATACGCGGAATCGATCAGCGGCGTTGATCGGAATCTCATCGTCGAAGCGGCGCGGTTGTATGCCACGGCAAAGAACGGCGCCATCTACTGGGGCATGGGCATCTCGCAACTCAGCACGGGCACCGCCAGCGCGTTGGGCTTGATTCATCTCGCGTTACTGACCGGCCACATCGGACGTGAAGGCACAGGGTTGAATCCGTTGCGCGGGCAGAACAATGTGCAGGGCGCGTCTGATGCAGGCGCGATGCCGTTCTTCTATCCCGGTTACATGCCGGTCGATAAAGAAGAGGACGCCGTGCAGTGGGAGCAGGCGTGGAACATCGAGCCGGGTGGGCTAAGCCGCAAGCGCGGACTGACCACCACTGAGATCCTCTCGCATGCGCATCCGGGCGGTGTGTGTGCCTTGTACATCATGGGCGAAAATCCCATGATGACGGAGCCGAACCTCAACGTCACGCGCGAGCACATGCAACAGTTGGAATTCCTGGTGGCGCAGGACATCTTCATCAACGAGTCGGGGGCATTCGCCGATGTGTTCCTGCCTGCCACGCCGTTTGCCGAAAAAGAAGGGACGTTCACCAATACCGATCGGCGTGTGCAGCGTGTGCGCAAAGCGATCGAGCCGCGCGGCCAATCGCGGCCCGATTACGAGATCATCTGCGATCTGGCGACGCGCCTCGAACAGCGATTAGGTCGCCCAAACACGGCCCGTTGGAATTACGAAGAGCCGGAGGAAATCTTTCGCGAAATGGCGAATGTTGCGACGATGCTGAAGGGCATCACGTATGAACGGATTGAGAAAGTCGGCTTGCAGTATCCCGTGCTCGACGAGACGCATCCCGGCACGCCGTACTTGTTTGCCGCAAGTTTCCCCTCGGGGCGCGGCAAATTCTTCCCGATCGAACACATCCCCACGGTCGAAGAAACCGACGACGAGTATCCCTTCATCCTGACGACGGGCCGCTTGCTCGAGCACTGGCACGGCGGCACGATGACACGGAACTCGCAACTCGATGCGCTGTTCCCGCAGCCCCTGATCGATCTCCACGAAATCGACGCGGCGCAGTTGGGCTTGAAGACGGGCGATACGGTGCGCGTGTCATCGCGGCGCGGATCGATCGTGCTGCTGGCCAACGTCAGTGCGAAGACTTCGCCGGGCGTGGTCTTCATCCCCATGCACTTCGTCGAAGCGGCAGCGAATTTACTCACGATCGATGCACTCGATCCGTTCGCCAAGATTCCGGAATTCAAGGCGTGCGCCGTCAACATTCAAGTGGCCGGCGAAGACGAACTGCCACACGCCGCAGAAGAAATGGTGGTGCGGGGAAGGAAGTAACAAATTCTCCGAGGAAATTGCTTGCATCGCCAGCCTTGAGATCGCGGGGTCAAACAGAGACGCAGCATGTGCTGTGTCTCTGTTTTTGTGTAGCGTGTTCTGCGTGAGATCGCATCCGCCTGACACAAGCACCGATAATTCCGACCATTATCAGTATTTAAAAGATGACGATCAACCTATCTCATCTATTTCATACGGGACAATGACATTCTTTTGACAGCAAGGACATTTGTATTGGGTCATATTAACGGTATAGTAAGCAAGTGACAATCGGATAGTCTCCCTTTCAAGTGCTGGGGAATGCAATGGTCGTCAATAGTTCCTTAACAGTCCACAGCGGGTTATCCGCGTGTCTTCTACGTTTGGACGACTTCTTGGGAGGCTTCGGTTTTCGCGATGCCGCGCGACGTGGAGCCGGGTGTCGATGTCCAGCATGGTGGAACGCCAGGACTGGCCGGTCGTCTCGGTTTCAGCCCGAAGCCAGGCGAGCAGCGTATCTTCCTTGTGGCCGGTGGTGCGCGTCACACAGCTGATACGGTTGCCTTCGGCGAATTGGGCAAGCGCTTTGATGATTTCACTCGCCGGTGTCTGTCGCCGATAAAACAAAGTCCCTTTGGTTACCGTGTTTGAGATTCCCAACTATTCTCTAACCGAAAACACATAGACAAGCCAGCGTCTTTCGCTATAATGGAAGTGTGGATTGAGCCGCCATGCCTCCAGCTCGATCTCCGATCTCTACGTGTGCGGAGATGACTGATGGTGAGTGCCGTGCGGTATTCGCGTCTGGCACGACGGCGGGGGCGGCGAACATGATCGGGTATCATCGTGTTCGGACGATGTTTTGCGCCTGTGCTCGGTTCAGCACTATCCGCATCCCCGGTAGTTACTTCTTCCGCAGCGTCGACTCACCGTCTCTCTTCAGTTCTTGTCCACGAGGTCTCATTGCGCCTGCGGCACATATCGGCCATCGGTTGGGCGAATGTGGAAGGGAGGTGATACCCGACGCCTGAAGGATAATATCTGCTTTGGTACGGCTGATCGAAACCGAATCGCCTCACCGAGTAGTCTACTCTAGCAAGGAGAAACATACGATGCGTACCAGTTATTTCAAGCGAGTTGGTATACTAGTGTTGGCGGCGACGTTGGCGCTCACGATGATCGTAACCGTTCAGCCAGCCGCGCCGAAAGTCAAGGATGTTCAGTCGCTGGGCATGTTCAGCGCCTCCAAGTGGACCGAACATTACCGCGCGCCGAACATCGAACAGATCGAAACGCTCCTGGAACGAGAGGGCATCCCACTGCCTAGTGCCGTGGCGCGAACCCAGGCCGTCCAGGTGTTCCGGCAGATGTGGGCCGAGCGCAACCCCACCACGCCCAACCCGCGCAAGCTGGCAGAGCTGCTGAATAAAGAGCGCACGGCCAACCAGGTCTCCGCACTCTCGGCCCAGGCGGCAGAAGCGGTCACGCCGCAAATCATGAGCCTGGCCGTGCCGGTGGAGTTCCCCAACAGCGATACCTTCGAGTGGTGCGGCTCGACAGTGACTACCCAGGGCCCGCTCCACAACCAAATCCCGCCTCCGGGACCACGGGACAATAACACCATCTGGTACGCTGACGCCACCCCCGCGCTGTACAGCGAGTTGTACTTCGGCGTGGGGCCGAAAGCGGGCGTGATCGTCCAGCATCCCAACCTGGGTACCGTGGACCTGCGCGGCAACACCATGGCCAACTACTACCTGGAGCAGTCCGACGGCAAGTTCGTGCCGAAGGGCCTGGTCTACCCCAAGTGGCTGCAGGCGGCGCACTCGGAGGGTTGGTATGGCGCCGATAGCTGCACCGGCAGCAACCACAATGTGCGCGCTGCAGACCTGGTACTGGAAGTCGTGGACGCCGTCAATGCCGACAATCCGAGTTTCGCCTGGCAAAATTATGATGGCGATGGCGACGGCGTCGTGGACAACTTTACCGTGATCCACGCTGGGATGGGGCAGGAAAGCGGCGGCGGCCAGCAGGGCGACTTCGCCATCTGGTCGCATGCATCGGCGATCAATCCTCCCACTGGCTACCTGGCGTGCGCCAAGGGCGCGGCTGGCTGCCCGGACCGGGACATTTACGTGCTCTCGTACAGCATGGACCCGGAGGCCCTTGATGTCGGCGTGATTGCCGAAGAGTTCGGCCACGCCGCCTTCGGCCTGCCCGACATCTACACCACCGACGCCCAGGCCTCGCCCTCCAACTGGGCGATAATGGAGGCTGGCTCGTGGAATGGCATACTCATGGGCATGCAGCCCGCGCCGTTCCCGCTGTTCTTCCGCTACCTGATTGGCTGGGCCAAGCCGGTGGAGCTCGACTATACGACAGGCCCGACCGTCGCCACCGTGAGGCAGCTCTCCATGCCCCTCAAGGACGGTGGGCATGGGAACAAGGACAACGCACTGGGGAACATGAACGATGAGCATGGGAACAAGAACGACTGGAAGCACCCAGTGCGCACCGAGCAGGGCATCAAGATCAACCTGCCGGACACGGTGATCGAAACCCCCAACCGGGCGGGCACGGGGAACGCTTGGTGGTCCGACCGGGCCGACCTGGCAGACTTCTACCTGGCCCACGATTTTGATTTGACAACGGCCACGGCGCCAGTCTTCTCCTTCGCCAGCTACTGGAGCTTCGAAGCGGACTATGACTACGGCTATTTCGAGGTCTCCGACGATGCCGGCGCGACCTGGACCAAGCTGAAGGATATGGACGGGATCTTCGTTGACGACGGCAGCGGCAACTGGGGCCTGAATGGCGAAGACCAGGGCACCCTGCGCTTCGACCTGGCGGCCTATGCCGGCAAGCCGATCACGCTGCGCCTGCACTACACCAGCGATGTCGGCGTGCAGTGGGCAGGTTGGTGGGGTGACGACTTCCTGCTGGCCGACGGCGCGACCACGCTGTTCGCCGACGATGTAGAAACCCCGCCGAACGGCTGGACGACCAACAACTTCGTGATCGTGCCGCTGACCCGGACCTACCCGGTCTACTACCTGGCCGAGTGGCGCAACGCCAGCGGCTTCGACAAGGGCCTGGCGTACCCCTACACGACGATCTACAACAACGATGCAACGACCGAGTGGCAGGTCGATCGCTGCCCCTACACGGTGCCCGGCATGCTGCTGTGGCTGCGCAACGGGGCCCAGGATTTCGACTACACCCTCACCGACTCCATATACGACCCGCCCAGCTACGGCCCGAAGCACGCCTTGCTCGTGGTGGACAGCCACTTCTGGCCGCTGGAGTGGGAAGGCATGGGTACGAGCGAAGCACACCTGCGGCTGAACTCTCGCTGCCAGCCCGGCAACTCGACGTTCACCCTGCAGGACACCACACCGTACACCGTGCGCCGTTCAAACGCCGCGGGCGACATCCTGGAGACCAAGACCTTCACGCCTCTCCCGGGGGTGTCGCAGTTCCACGACTCGTTGGGCTACTATCCCGGCCTGCGGTTCAGGCCTGCGAACAACGGGCTGTACTTCTGGGATGCTGTAGCCAGCCTTGTCGTGCCGGCGAAGGGCGATTACACGACCAAGATCACCGATGTGGACAAGAATCCGCTCTACGATCTCTATGGGGTAAATCCCTACGGGGATACGGTTCTCGGCTCCGGCAACCCCGGCGACAATGCAGTCCAGTACGGCCTGCACCTGGCCGTGGTGGACAAGGCCAAGGACGGGACTTGGGGCAAGATCGCGGTCTGGAATTCCCCGGCCCTGCTCAAGGCGAACGTGAAGGTCAATAAGGCTCAGGCGCGCCCCGGACAGATGCTGACCTACATGGTCACGCTGCGCAACACGACGCCTGCTTCTCAATCCTTCGCGCTCGACGCCCCGATCCCCGCGAACACCGCCTTCGTCCACGGTATGTATTACGATGCGGCGAAGAACAGTATTCACCTGGAAGGCAAGTTGCCTCCGTATGGGATGCGGGTCGTCGGTTACATCGTGAAGGTAGCGCCCGGCACACCTGCGGGCACGGTGATTACGAATCAAGTCACTGTGACGGATGGCGCGCTGGGAGCCAACGCCTCTGCCACGACCACGATCAAATGAGGATGATTCAAGACACAATAACCAGGTCTGACGGATTGTCGTAGAGACCGTCAGGCCCAATGCAAAAGCCATCGAGGCGTTTGGCCCCGATGGCTTTTTGCTGTTTTTGCGCTCCGCGCCGTTCTTTGATCGCCTTTCGTCGCAAGGCGGCCGTTCAAGGCAAGGGTCGGCAAAAGATGACCGTCTGGCCATTGGCATGGTATTCGTAGCGGCGCGCCGACGCGCTCAGGAGAATGCTCTGGCCTGATATCACTTGCGGGGATTCTTCCTTCGCGATCCGGTCTTTGGATGTCCGGCAGTAGAACGTATCGGTCGAAAACTCCTGGCCGACAACGGCGGCGACTGTGACACTTTCGACCGGCACGCCTAATCTTCGCGCTAAATCTTCCCTGGCCTGGGTGACGACTTGCTGCAAAGCCGGCTCGAGCGGGATGGAAATTGGCACACTGCTCATGATGGGCGGTTCCCGTGTGTTGCCAGACTGAGTCCGAGTGGTTGGGACGGCGATCGATTGCCGAATGCTGGCTTCCGGCGGGCGTGGCTCAATCGCCCGCGTAACCGTGGGTGAGATAGTCGACGGTTTGCCCACAGGGGTATCGGGCAGTAGAGTGGCACCAGTGCTGGTGGGGAGAGAAGATGGAGCCGGGCCGCAACCCATTATGCTCACCAGTATCAATCCGCTAAACATAAGTGGGGTCCATTTGTGTCTCATGTCAGGTGTGTATCCCTCCTATTCTGCAACCTGAACTCACTGGAGCGCGTTCTCAGTTCGTTGCCTACATTCAGGACGACGAAACTGTGGCCAAGGTTCCCATAAGGCCGTAATTTCAGCAGCTGCGCAGTTGGCAGTTTTCACCGCAGTTGGACCGCGGTGGCGGCACTACAACTGCCTTTGAGCTGCGTAAGTCCTAAGTTCATCTTCAGATAGTCTCCCTTTCAAGTGTTGGGGAGTGCAATGGTTGTCAATAGTTCTTTATCAGTCCACAGGTGATCAGGCAAGCCAGCGGCCAAACTCGTGGTATCGTAATATCATACGGCTCCTGGCTACCACACCTCCCGCGATAGGAGTGAAACGATGGCCATCGCCGGCTGATTCCCGCGGCTCGCCATCAACCGCGTCTTAGAATCCAGGACGCGGGTCAGTTTCTACAAGAAGAAAAAGGCGAAGAGATTGCCCAGCACATTGCGGAGTTCATTCGCCGGACGCAGATTGCCTGAAGCGAGCAACTGCGTAACCGGTTTCCGAAAATCGACGCCAACGCCCTACCCTTGCCACTCATCAGCGAGCGCAGTATAATCGTCGCGCTTAAGACTGAGACGGAGGTTGTTGGGCAATGCCAATGTACGTTTACAAGTGTGATGAATGCAGCCATCACTTCGAGCAGCTGCAGAAGTTCAGCGACAAACCGCTCAAGACCTGCCCGCGCTGCAAGGGACACGTGAAGCGGGTCATTCACCCCACGGGGATTGTGTTCAAAGGCTCCGGCTGGTACATCAACGATTCGCGCAAAGGTGGATCAAGTTCGTCCTCTGAAGCCAAGTCCGACAGCAAATCGTCGTCCAGTTCCGAATAGCAGTCGCGGGCCGATCGGGCGGCAGCAAAAACGGGCGGGAGTTCGCACTCTCGCCCGTTGTGTTTATGCGCAGGAGTTTAGAGTTGGAAGCCACCCTCGGCAGGAATGATCTTGTGGTGAAAATCCGAGACGTAAGATTCCAACTTCTGGCGCAGTTCATCCCAATCGGGACTGTGGATGATATTGTCCATGGTAGCCAGATCGGGAGCCAGGCCGCCCGCCTGAATCTGCGGACAATCGCCATAGGCGGTGAACCACACTTCGGTGGGCTGCAGACCCAATCGCAACAAGCCAGGCACGAATTCCTGAATGACAAACTGAAAGTACTCGGCCTCGTTGCCCGATTGAATGTCCCAACTCATCAATAGTTTGACCATGACACTCCCTCAACTGCTATGGTGTAACTGCAACAAGATTGTATCACGCCCTCAGGGTGTGCCAAGTTGCTGCAGCACCTGCTCGCAGCGGGCGCGCAGCGGGCCGGGCTGGCTGATCTGCAGGCATTGATTCAACGCCTGGCTCGCTTCGGTCTTGCTGCCCTGCACGGCATACGCCTGCCCCAGGGCCAGCCACGCTTCGGCTTGATCCGGTTGCAGTTCTGTGGCTTTCTGCAGCGTGCTGACGGCGCCCGCCGCATTCTTGCGCGCCAGCTGCACGTTGCCCAGGCCCGTATAGGCTGCTGCCAGATCGGGCTTCAATTCGATCGCCTTGTTGAAGGCGGCTTCGGCTTCGTCCAGTTTTTGCTGCTGCACGTAAGTCGCGCCGAGCATATAATGTGTCTCAGCATCGGCGGGATCGATCTCCAGCGCTTTCTGCAATTGCTGCACGGCGTCGTCGAACTTGCCGCTTTGATAGTACACTACGCCGATGTTGGTATACGCGGCTGCTTTATCCGGCTTGATCTTCAACACCGTCTGATAGGCCGCCAGCGCCTCGTCAAGCTGGGCCAGCGAGGCGTGCGCATTGCCGATCTTCAACCACTCATCGGCATCCGCTGATTCCAGCGGCGGGACTGCCGCCGGATTGAGTGTGAAGGCCGCCAGGAATCGTTCTTCGGCTTGGTCTTTCTGATCGACACGATAGTAGGCCTGCCCCAGCAGTAAATGCGCTTCGGCAGAAGCAGGAGCATTGGCCAGAATTTTTTCCAGGCCGGCAATCGCCGTGGCGGTATCGCCAGCTTTCAATGCCGCCAGCTCGGCACTAAGGTCGACGGCGGACGCGGTAGACACCGCGGGAGTGGGAGCGGTCGTTGTCGGCGAAGCAGAAGGCGCCGGCGGCGCGCTGCACGCCACGACGATCAGTGCGGCCACTAGCAGCACTCCAATGAAAAGTGTTTTGCGCATGAGGGTTCCGTCCTTCATTCCAGGTCTTCAACACAAACCGGGTCTCTGTGAGAAACCCGGTATTTGATGGCTGCGCGCTGCGGATGCTTGCTGACTACGCGGCTTCTTCCTTCGTCTTCATCTCAAGCAGCACCACCTGGGTTTCTTCCGGCAGGCCGCTGCGACTGACCTTAAACACTTCCTGTGGCACGACTTTATCCAGGCCCATTTCTTTCAGGAATCTGGTGACCGACTCGAGTTTCAGCGCGGTGTCCGGCACTTGATAGTGCATGGGAATGACAATGTGCGGTTCAAGCAAGCTGACCACTTCGGCAGCCTGAGAGGCGTTCAGGCTTTCGCCGCCGCCCACCGGGATCAGCAGCACGTCCACTTCGCCCAGCGCTTCTTCCACCTGCGCTTGGGTAGGCACCAGATTGAGATCGCCCAGATGGCACACGGTCAAATCATCGAACTGAAACAGGAACACCGTGTTGCGCGGCGCGGACGTGCCATCCTTCTTGGCCTTGCGATCGCCGCGCAATTCCAGGCCCGTCACAAACACCGACGAGACTTCATATTCGCCGGGACCGGTCAGCACTTGAAAGTCGCCCTTCACGCCTTTGACGTAGTTGTGATCGTCGGCATCGTGACTCACCGTCACGACGTCGGCCCGCACACGCACCAGGTTCAGGCCCAGGTCTCTGCCATAAGGATCGGTCACCACCGTCGCCGCCCGATCGCGCAGACGGAAGCAGCTATGGCCCAGCCAGGTAATTTCCACCGGCATGATCTTCTCCGTTGATCAAATTGAACGACGCAGGTATTATACCCTAACAGGAGGGACAACACATGAACGAGGCAAACTTGCAAGTGAAGCCGTATCTGACCGGCACGGGCCGCATTGAAGTGCGTGGCGATGTCACGCGGCTGATCGTCCCGCAGGCGGCGCACACGCAGTATGCCGACGCCCAACTCGACGATCGCCTGGTGGTTCACAACCGATCGTTGATTCACCGCCCGCCGCTGCGCCTGACCATCCGCGCGCGTTTTTCCGACGAGTCCATGCTGGGCACCGCCGGGTTCGGCTTCTGGAACCATCCCCTGCTGGCGCCGAGCAATCCAGTGCCCCTGCCCCGCGCCATCTGGTTCTTTTACGCTTCGCCGCCGTCGCACATGGATCTGGCCATGGATGTTCCCGGGTATGGCTGGAAGGCAGCGATGATCGATGCCACCCGGTTAGGCGCTGTGGCGATGGCGCCGCTGGCTTTGCCGGTGGTGCTGCTTAATCGATCGGAGCGGTGGTACCGGCGCGTCTGGCCGTTCGTGCAGAAGAATCTTTCGATCGAGGAGAGGGCGCTGCCGCTTGATCTGCTGCCAGAGTGGCACACGTACTCGATCGAGTGGGGCAGCGATCACGCGCGCTTCATGGTGGATGATCAGATCGTGCTGGACTGTCGCGATCGGGCCCCGCGCGGCCCGATGTGCTTCGTCGCGTGGGTGGATAATCGGTTGGCCGTGGTCACGCCAACGGGATCGATTCAGTTTGGTCTGTTCGACGTGAATCAGCCGCAGTGGCTGGAGCTGGAAGGTGTAACACCGCTGGAATAAGCGCCTAAAACTCAGCCATAATCAACACCGGGCCTTCGGGCTGGGTGTTGCCCGATTTGCTCTCCAACGTGACGGCCATTTGATCGTATTCTTTGGTGTCAGGCCGCGTCCAGGCCCAGATTCCCGCGCCGTTGGCATCTACTCTAAAGGTTGAGCCGGGCTTCACCTCGCCAGTCTTCGAATCGATCCACCAGCATTGATATACGCTGTCGCCTGCCAGGGGTGGCAAACCCGTCACCGCCATGGCCACTTTGTCGTCCGCAGCATACAACACGGCATTGGCGTCCGGGTTATCGATCTTCAAGGCCACAGGCTGCATCTGCGCGTTTAACATGAACTGCCGCAAGGCGGCCTGCTGTTGCGTGACGCGCTCGAGGCGCGCTTGATGCTGACTGACCTGCCCCTGTAATGAGATGACCGCGGCGCTCAGTCCAAAGATCAACAGTAGGGCAATGGCCGCCGGGACCAGGGCCGCAATCGGTCGGAAGACCCCCCGGCGCTGGGACAGTAGCATGGCCTGTGATCTGGACGACACGCCAATGCGCGTCATTACTTGCAGGCGTGTTTGCGCCGCAGGCTGTCCGGAATCGGCAGCCGCCAAACCCAAAGAATTGGCGACAGGGCGCAAAGCGTTTGCCTCAGCGCGGCAGGCGGCGCACGCTTGCAGGTGTGCCAGCAAGGCGAGTTCTTCGTCCACCTCCAAAGCGTCCAACCCGGAGGCAGGTAATAGTTCTTGAGCAGTTTGACAATCCATCTTCTCAGTCACAGTTTAACCTCAACCCTATAATACGAAAACATTGCCATTTTAGATTGATCAACGGGACTAATGCAGTTCGTCGTCGAAGCGGCGCAGTTCCTCGCGCATTTTGAGTAAACCCAAACGCATGCGCGTCTTGATGGTGCCCAGCGGCGTGCCTGTCTTTGCGGCGATTTCCTGCTGCGTTAAGCCACCGAAATAGGCCAGTTCCAGCGCCTGCCGCTGCGGCGCGGGCAGACCGGCCAACACCGAGCGGACCACTTCTTGCCGCCGCCGCACATCAACGATGTCGTCCAGCCCGTCTGGGTGCGCGGCAGTTTGCAGCGCTTCATTCAACTCCACGGCAGTGCCTTCGGGCCGCACGTTCAGGCGCCGCAGTTCATCGATGGCGCGATGCCGCACCACGCTCATCAGCCACGAAACAAAACGGCCGCGCTCTTCCGAATAGGAACTGGAAGCGCGCCAGACGCTGACGAAAGCGTCGGCAGTGATTTCTTCAGCCAGCGCACGATCACCCACGACGCGCACGGCCAGGCTGAAGGCCAGCCGGCTGTAACGATCATACAACGCGCCCAGCGCCCGTTCATCGCGGCGAGCAACCAACGCCGCCAAAGCGGTGTCGTCCAGTTTGGAATAGTCCACGTCGTGAATTTTATCATAATCCACTGAGAAGCAGGCAGGTCCACTGTGCGGTCGGTGAGCGTCAGGTACAATGAAATCATGAACACTCAACCGCACATCGTCATGATTGTCTCCAACTTGCTGTTTGCTACACGGATCGAAGATGCGGCGCGATCGGTGGGTGCGGCCGTCCTCACCCCGAGCGATCAGGCCGCGTTCCTGACGGCCCTGCGCCACGGCGCGCGGCTGGTGATCATCGACTCGAGCGCGGAGGATGTGCCGTGGATGGCGTGGGTCCGCGCAGCGAAAGAAGATTTGGCGACCGAGGAAGTGCCGATCCTGGCGTTCGGTTCGCACGTGGACGTGGGACTGCGCGATCGCGCTTTAGGTGCCGGCGTCGATCGCTACCTGGCACGCTCCAATTTCAGTGAGGGTTTGAACGAGATTGTCGCGGCTGCGGTACGCGAAGTCACCGACGTTCCGTGCAGCGAACAGTTGCCCGCAGGCGCGTTACGCGGCATTGAGGAATTCAACGCGGGACAATACTTTGAGCAGCACGAGACGCTGGAGCTGGTGTGGCGCGCCGAGCTGCGTCCCATCCGCGATTTGTATCGCGGCGTGCTGCAGATCGGTGTGGCCTGCCTGCAGGTGGAACGCGGCAACGCCATCGGCGCGTTGAAGATGATCGATCGGGCAGTCAAGTGGCTGCAACCGTTTCGCCCAATCTGCCAGGGCATTGAGGTCGATCGGTTGCTCGAGGACGCCGCGCGCCTGCGCGAAGAGATCGAACGTCTGGGCGCCGATCACGTCGATCGGGTTAACCGACGATTGTTTCCCAAAGTCTACGTGCTCAGCAACTTGGAGCATGAATGATCGACTGCCATTCAGCAGTCGTATCATGTGGAGTGCGATCTCATCATCAGTCCAGTCCGAGTCGGCTACGGACGAACCCTCGCACGCGGCCCACGGCACTGAGTGCTTCATCGGCCATATCGAGTGTAATTTGCAGGCCGGGATAGCCCGCGGCAACGGCGTAACCATCCAGTCGATCCAAGTCTTCACGAAACAGTTCAAAACCAGGTTCAACCGGAAGACACAATTCAAGCAGCGGTATCATCGCCTGCACGTAAGGAAAGCGAATCCGTTGTTCCTGCAAGAACGTCTTCAGATACTTCTCAGCACATGGCTGACCGTGAAAGCAGATGGCATCCGCAATCGGCAGCTCGGCGCGGAAACGAACGAGGTGAGCTACTTCAAAGTCGTTTTCGGCCTTGGACACCCACTCAGCGGTCAGTTCGCGCATACAGGACACGACCCTTTCGCGTGATGTCATCCAAAAACCAGTCATCGAGGGCAATCCGCCGATCGATCTCGGCTTGCGAACGCACCACGACGTCGACGCTGAACGGGCGGCGCGGCAGGGCGTCACGCACGGCGCGCAGAGCCCGCGCTTCGCCTTGCGGAGTATCCATCACCACCAGGAAATCCACGTCGCTCCACGGTTTGGGTTCGCCGTAAGCGTACGAACCGAACAACACCACCTTGTCAGGCTGAAACTTCTCAGCAATCACCTGCGCAATCTCGTAGATGGCATTGAGCGGCACACGCGAAAGCAGATTGGGGGATGATGATTGAACCGTACCTGCCATTTGATTCTCCTGCTGCGATTATACCGCGAAGACCAAAAACGGGCCGCTGAACTTCAGCAGACCCGTTCCTTATTGGTCATTGTTGATTGATCATTTGATCAACGCCGTCTCCGGCAACTTCGCCAACTCGTTTTCGGCAAACTCCAACTCGCCCGTGTAGTGCAGCACGTCGACCTCGCCATCGTAGCGATAGCGCCGCTTGATCCAGCCGCGCCCGGCATAAGGGCGGTAAACCAGATCAAAGACCAGCTCTTCGCGCTGAGCACTGACGCTCACGTCCAGAATCCAGGCAGGCTTAAAGTCGCGCACCACCGGCGCCAGTTTGGCATCGCGTCGATCGCGCAGACCTTTGAGTTCGGCCACCTGGGGTGATAGAGTGGACATGGTTCACCTCGCTTAGTCATGAGTAGGGGCCGGAAAGTTTATTGAAGGGCGAACACACAGGTTCGCCCCAACAAGTTCGCCCCACGATAATCACGCCAGCAGTTTAGCACTAACGGTGAGTTCTTCCAAGCCGGGCTTCAACAGCACCGAGACCGGACAGGTCTCTTTGGTCTTTTCGGCCAGAGCTTGAAAAGCCGCGTCATCGATGCCGGGCACGCGCGCTTCCACGTCCAGATGCAGCTTAGTCAACTTGGTGCCGCTCTCATCGCGGCGCATGGTCAGCGTCGCCTTGGTATTGATCACTTCCGGTGGGGTGTTCTGCTTCGTCAGGTTCGACGAGAGGGCCATGCTGTAGCATGAGGCCTCGGCTGCGGCGATGAGCTCTTCAGGCGTGGTGCCGGGCTGCGTCTCGAAGCGCGCCGCCCAGGTAATCTTCACCTCGTTCAGATAGCCGCTCGCCCCCGAAGTGACGCCCGAACCGTTCTTCAAGTCGCCGGTCCAGATGGTTGTTGCTGTCCGCACGATGTTTGCCATGAGTCGCTTCCTTTCACAAAAAAATTAGCCAATCGAGTGATTGGACACAGAAAGTATATCATGCCGTGTGAAAGGTAGTATCACAACAACGGAGCCTCGCCTTCCTCAGCGAATCATCGTCGCTTCCGCCATCGCGCCGAAGGGAATGAGGATGTAGAACGTGGCGCCTTCACCCAGCTGGCTTTCCACCCACACCCGTCCGCGATGCCACTGCGCGATCGATTTGACGATCGCCAGTCCCAGGCCAGAGCCTTTGATGTCCACCGTCTCGCGCCGCTTCACGCGATAGAACCGCTCGAACAGGCGCGCCTGATCGGCCGGGGCGATGCCGATGCCCGTGTCCTTTACCGAGATCACCATCGCCGTATCCTGCTCTTCCACCGAGATGGTGATCGTGCCATCGGCCGGCGTATACTTGATCGCATTGTCCACCAGGTTGGTGATGGCATGGCGCAGCAGGCCCTGATCGCCCGCGATCATCCGCTCGGACAGTTTGCCGGTGCGCAGCAGCAAGCCGCGTGACAACGCCTGCGGTTTCATCGTCTCCACCACGCCGCGCGCGATGTCGGCCAGTGAGCACATCTCGCGCACCAGTCCCACGCCCGCTTCGATGCGACCCAGATCCAGTAGATCATCGATCAACTCCGTCATCTGCTCGATGCCGGCCATCACCTTCTCGGTATAGTCCTGCTGCTTGGGCGACAGCGGCCCCACCATCGGCAGCATCGTCGCGTAGCCGCGCATGTAGGTCAGCGGTGCACGCAGGTCATGGCTTACCGTCGCCACGAACTCGCTTTTCATCGCGTCGAGTTCTTTTAGATATGTAATATCGCGCATCACGGCCACGCGGCCCAGCACGGCGCCGTCGCCGTCGATGATGGCGCTGGCGCTGCCGTACAAGGTGCGGCCATCGCTCAGCAGGATTTCTTCCGTGCGCGTCTCGGTGCCGCCCGCCGGAAACAGGCGCGCCACCGTCGGCTCGGCCCACGTCTCATTGATGATTTGATCGATCGCTGTTCCGCTGGCAAGTTCAAAGGCCTGTTCCGCCGCCGGATTGCACAACAAGACCCGATTGTTCGAATCGGTTACGATGACGGCATCGTTCGTGCTGGCCAGCACCGCCGCCAGCTGCCGCCGCCCGCCTTCCGACGCCTCGTACAGGCGCGCATTCTCAATTAGCACGGCCGCCTGTCCCGCAATCGTCGCGAGCATATTAACTTCCGCTTCAGTGAAGAGATGCGGCTCGGCGTAACCCAGCCACAGCACGGCGATCGGCCGCGTTTGCCGCCGCACCGGGAATGAAGCCACCGCCTTCAGCCCAGGCCCGATCACATTCGGATCGAGCATGGCGCGTGATCGGGCCTTCGTCACATTGTCGATCAAGATCGGTTGTTCACCGGGCGCGGTCAGTTTCACCACCGCCCGATCGAGCGGCGTCAGATCCGTCGGGCCTTCGCCGCACGAGAAGAGATCGCGCAGCTCACCGTTCTCGTTCAACGTGATCAAACGCGCCAGGAGCGCCGGCGTCGCTTGCCGCACGCCATCCAACAACGGCGGCACACCCTGCTTGATGTCGAGTGAGGCCGACACGGTCTGGCTCACATGCAGCAGCAGCGAGAGATCGTCCACGCGCGCCTTCAGGCTCCGGCGCATCTGCTCGAACGACTGTGCCAGCCGTCCTACTTCGTCGTCGCGTTCGATCGCGATCGGTTGGTCCAGCCGCCCGTGGGTGATGTTCTCGGCGGCCTCTGATAGTTCGTGAATCGGTCGCGTGATGACGCGGGTTAACATCAAAATACCCAGCGAGGCAAAGATCATAATGAGAAAGAGCACCATCAGCAGCGGCATCGAAATTTGCAGCGCCAATTCCAGCACGCTGATGCGCGGCAGTTCGACGGCCGTGGTCCAGCTGCTGCCCTCGCCGGGCAGCACGTACAACAGGCGCGGCGTTCCATTGGGGAACCGATCGTTGTACACCGTCCCGCCGTCGATCGGCTCGCCCGATTGCAGATCGGGATTCAGCGGCCAGTTCTGCAGCACCTGCCCGGCTTGCGGGTGAATGACGATGCGCTGATTGTTATCCACCACGTAGCCCACACCTGCGCCCAGCGTTTCCTGCAAGTTGTCACGCAAGCGCTGCGCGTCGCGATTCAACTGCAGGTTCACGCGACCCAACAGCACTCCCTGCCCCTCGCCCACAGGAACGCCGAACGAAAGATAGGCCTGCTGGTCCATGGTGAATACTTCGCTGCGTTGGGTGGCGCTGGTCTGCAGTGTGCGCTGCACCAGCGTTTGCTCTTCCAGCGTGGGCGTCAGGCGCTGATCGAGCGGGGCATAACTCACCAGCTGGCCGTTGGCATCGAACAACAACAGCTGCCCGAAAAATGGTTCCTGCCGCATGGCGGCTGCCAGTTGCGTGGCCCGTGTCTGCGCATTGCCGGTCACCAGCACCGGTTCAGTGGCGACGGTGGTGAGCAGACTTTGCCCTCGCTGCAAGAAGTCGTCGACATCGCCGGAGGCGGTGTGTGCATCGCGTGCCATCTGGGCGATGGCTTGTGTTGTGGCCTGGCGCAGTGCCACGGCACTGACCACCGCCAGCAGCAACACCATCACGATTAACGTGAAAGCGATGAAGGGCACCAGCAGGCGGCGATTGAGGGTGCGGCTCCACGCCGGATCTTGTGTAATTTCTTTGCGGCGGCGCAGGGGCGGCCAGCGGGCATTGATGATCTCCGCCACCAGACCGGACAGAAACCCTTGTGCCAGAACCGGGAGAAAGGCCGCCAGATACAACGGCCAGGCGTAGTTCAACGCTTCCAGCGGTTCGCCCGGCGTGTACACAAAAAACGACGGGAGCAACATCGCCCACGCCACCAGCGCACCGCACAGGCTGGCCGCCAATGGCCGGCGCAGGGTGGCGGCAAATCTGCCGCGATAATATTGATCGATTAAGAAGCTGGACACCAGGCCATAGGCGATGACTTCGTAGCGCTGTGTGATCTGTCCGCTTTGCAGCCCGGCCTGAATGAGCGCGCTGAACCCGCTGAGCAGGATCGCGGGGCCCATGCCGAGCCACAGCGCCGCCAGCAACAGCGGCACCGCGGCGAACAGCGGCGCGGCGGGCACCGTCGTATCCTGCGGCAGACCGGGGACAGGCTGAAAATCGGGCGCAGCGAAACGCACCGAAGCGACATTACTCAAAATCAGCGTCAGCGCGCCCAGGCCGAAAAACATCAGCCACTCGCGTTTGCGCATGGCGAAGATTGAATGGCGCAGTAAGAACAGAATGCCGAGGGTCGTCAACAAATAAATCCCGAGCAGGATCATGCCCTCGGGACGAACGGGGAACTGGATGTAGAAGTTAAGCCCGCCAACCCAATCGATTTGCATGGCCGTCGCGGAGCCGGATAAAGTAATAGGATAAGCGCAGGTATTATAGCATCAACTGCGCCGGTTTCACGAATCCATTTTTCGTTTGTCATTTGTCACTGTTCATTGTTATAATGCCGCCATGACCACTACGACTTGGCCCGTCATCGGCCACGAGTGGGCCGTTCTTAGTCTCGATCGCGCCGCCGCGGATGATCGGCCCGCGCATGCTTATCTGATCAGCGGCCCGCCGCACATCGGCAAGACCACGCTGGCGCGATCGCTGGCGCTGGCCCTCAACTGCCGATCGGCGAACTCACCCCGACCGTGTGGCCAGTGCCGATCGTGCCGACTCATCAGCGGGGGCAAGCATCCTGACGTGCAGCTGATCGAGCCCGATGGCGCGCACGTTAAGATCGATCAAGTCCGCGCCCTGCAGCACGATCTCTCGCTGCGTCCCGTCGAAGGCCGCTACCGCGTGGCGATCTTCGATCAATTTGAGGTTGCCACGACAGAGGCGCAGAACGCCCTGCTCAAAACGCTGGAGGAGCCGCCCGATTACGTGGTGCTGATCGTGCTGGCGTCCGATCCCGAATTGCTCTTACCCACTATTGTTTCTCGCTGCCAACAAATCCCACTGCGCCCCTTGACCCTCACACAAGTGCGCGAAGCGTTGATCAAGAAGTGGAACGTCGAAGCTCAGCAAGCGAAACTGCTGGCGCACCTCTCCGGCGGACGCCTCGGCTGGGCCGTCAGCGCCGTAAACGATTCGTCCATCATGCCCGCGCGTGCCAAATATCTGGACGATCTGCAAGCGCTGCTGAAAGCCGATCGGGTGGCGCGCTTTGCTTACGCGGAAGACCTGGCGAAGAAAAGCGATCTCGCGCGCAACGCGATCGATCTGTGGCGCACGTGGTGGCGTGATGTGCTGCTGGCGAGCAGCGGTAGCTCGGCGGAGTTGATCAACGTTGATCGTGCGATGCAGATTCAGGAATTGGCTCAACGCTTGGACTTGAATCAGGCCAAAGCCGCCGCCGATGCGTGTGGCCGCGCCCTGTGGCAAATGGATAAAAACGTAACGGCACGGTTGGTGGTGGAAGTGCTGCTGCTGGATTTTCCGATGGTGCGTGAAACATGATACACCGTCATTCTGAGGCGCGCAGCGCCGAAGAATCTCAGCGGTTATCAACAACGTATCGCAGCCGTGGGAGAGATTCTTCGCTCATTTTATTCCCTCAAAATGACAACGCAGGAGAAGTTGAGACATCGGGTAGTGTATACACCCTGTCTTTTCTCCCTACGGATGTTCCTTCACCCACTTCTCAATCATCTGTTTTACCTTTTGTGCTGTCTTCGGCCATTCCACTTCATAACTCTTGTCGCTTAAGCGCGTCAAGCGATTAAGCAGTGGCTGAATCTGTTTCTGCAACTCACTGGCCTCGCGCGGTATGACGACCGCACTCACGGGGATCGTCGGACCGAACGACTCAAATAACGTCGCCAGCTGCCACGTCGAGGTGTACACGCCCGGCGCGAGTGCTGAATTGATCGGCAGCGTGAAAGTGACTGTCTCGTTCGGCGCAACGTCTTGCGACAATCGCACGAAGTCACCTGCCCACGCAGCGTCTTCGAGCAAGCGCAAGCCGTAATAGCGATCGGCCGTCCAGGCAAGATGGCCGAGGTTGCGCAGCTTCACTTCAACGGAAGCCGGTCCATCCGCCCCGATCAACAGCACCGGCGGGCGCGCAATCAACTTCGCGGCGTGGCGCGGCTGGTCTTCGCGAAAGATCAACAACGCATTGGCTACTTCACGATCGCTATCCACCAGCGTGCGCCCGCGATACCACAACTGCGTCGAGCCGCCGCCATCCAACTTCATGGCAGTGAACGCGCCATAGTCGCGCAACAATTCGGCCATGCGTCGGGTGGATCGTTGTTCACTCGCCAGCAGATACAGGAGCTTGCCGGTCTCATCCACACCCGCCGCCGTTTGCCGATCGCGACGGCACGCGCCCATAGGAATGCCGTCGAACAGGCATGACAACGCCTCGGGCAGCACAACGCCATTGTACAAGATGATCGGTCCGCCGCTGACCGCATTGAAGAGCGGATCGCGATAAACGAAAGGGGCGAGAGAGCCGATCGGGTTGAGGTGTGTCACCGCCGCTTTGCCTGATCGACTTACCGTCAGCGTGGTGCGGCGATAGTCGCTGGGATTGAGGGCGATCGTCAGCGGCGTATCGAGCCGCTGACCCTGCACCACCGCCGGCCCCTCCGGACCACGATCTGCACCGAAATAATCTGCATTGATCGCCGCGATCACGCCGTCAGTGCGATAGCGTTTGGCCATGTCGAACACGCCTTCACGTTCTTCTTTGGAAGGCCACACGTCCAGCACATCATTTGCCATCACCGTCTGCACGCGCAGATGAGGGTCGCTCAGATCGATGATGAGCAGATGCGTATCGCCATCATCCTCGAGGCAGTGCGTGATACCCTTGATGTCCGACCGGCAGTTGGGGCGCGCCATATCAGGCGCAAGAGGAAGGAGTAGAAAGAAAAGCAGCGTCCACCAGTGTACTTTCATGCTGCCAATGATACAACAATACGAGGACCCCCTGCGAGAGTTGTGCGAAGTACCCCGCAGCGAAACGGGGTGGGCGAACTCTCGCAGGGGCATTACGCTTGTCGCGTTGTGATACGCTCTTTCAATTGGATCAACACTTCTGGTGGCACATACACCGATCCCAGTTCCGCGTGCGTCTTGTCGCCGTGAAAGTCACTGCCGCCGGTCACGATCAAATCGTATTGCCGCGCCAATTCCAGCAGCTCGGCTTTCTTCTTGTCAGTATGATCGAAGTAATACACCTCGATACCATCCAGTCCCATCTCAGCCAGCGTCGGCGTGAGATGCGTGGTTTTGGAATGCTCCGGGCTCGATAACACGATCACCCCGCCCGCTTGATGGATCGTATCGATCACTTCCTGCGGCTTAACTTCCAACCGATGGACATACGCCGGCCCCTGATCGTTGAGATACTTGTCAAACGCTTCCTGCGTAGAAGCAACGTAGCCCGCTTCCACCAACGCCCGCGCCACATGCGGCCGCGCAATCGATTGAGCATCACCCGCAAAGTGCAGCACCCGCTCCCACGCGATGGGCATGCCCAGCTCCGCCAGTTTCCTGACCATACCCCTCGCGCGCCCGACGCGCGCATCACGGATCGTCAGCAGGAAATCTTGCAGCGCAGCATTCTTTGCATCCGCGCCGTACACCAGGAAATCGATATGGCCCAGATCGGTTTCGCTGTTGATCTCAAAACCCCCCAGCACCTCGACGCCCAGTTCGCGCCCGGCGGCCAGCGCCTCTCCCCAACCGGTCGTCGTATCGTGATCAGTCAACGCGATCGTCGTGAGTCCGCGCTCTTGGGCAAGGTGGACGACTTCGGTCGGCGTGAGGACGCCATCGGATGCGGTGCTGTGCATATGCAGATCGATGCGATTCATGAGAGTCCTTTCGAGCTAGGCGCTGCGTGATTTTACCTCACTCCCCAGATCAACGCGATCGGGCCGATGATCAGTAGCCACATCGCTGTTTGCAGGCCAAAGGTATCGGCGACGCCGCCCAGCAGCAGCGGCACAAACAGACTGGAGACGTTTGCCAGCGAAGTCACCGCGACCACCACGCCCGATTGACCCGGCAGCACTTCATAGCACTTGGCGCGCAAGACCGCATACCAACCGGCCGTACTAAGATTGATCACGGCAATCAGCACGATCTTCACCCACACGATCGGGACTAACAGCATCGAGGCATAAGCCAGCAGCGCCACCACTGCCGAGACACGCAGCACGCGCACCCCGCTCACTTTTTCCAACACGGGCACCAGGGCGAAGTTTCCAGTCAGTCCCGCCATGGTCGCCACGGTGACCACCGCGCTCGCCGCCGGCAAACTTACACCGGCCACATCGTGGAAGTACAAACCCGTGACCTCCCGCAGCTTGTCCAACATGAAGTCGGCCAATTCGGTGAGGATAACCCACTTGATCAGCGTGCGGCTGCGCAAGGCAGCCAGCAAGTTGCGGCCCAACTGCTTGAACGAGCCGACTCCATCATCTGCCCCAGCGTGCCCGTCGAAACGCTGTTTGAACAACAACAGCGCGAACACACCGGCCGCGATCGCCGTGCTGAAATAGACGGCACGCCAACTGCCCTCAACCGAAAGAACCACAGTGATAATCAGCGGCGAGATGGTCACGCCAATCGCGCCCGCCAACACCCAGCGCGCCATCGTGTTTTCGGCTCGCCGCGGATCGCGATCGATCAGCGTCGCCTGCGACAGGTTCACATACGCGCCGCTCGCCACGACCAGGATGCACGTCGCTGCCAATAGCATCACGTAATGCTGCGTCCCGGCGATGAGCGACAAGCCGATTGCCGTCGCAAGAATACCGCCCACGACCAGCGCGCGGCGATGGCGTGTGTCACCCAGCAACCCGATGAACGGTTCACCCAACACGCCGATTAAGCCCGGCAGCGTGAACAGCAAACCGATCTGTGTGTACGTCAAAGCCAGTTCGGTCTTGATGGTTGGCAGGACCGCGCCGAACAGACCGTAGATGAACTCATCCAGCAGTTCCACGCCGTACAACACGGCAATGAACAACAGCGAGCCGCGTAGAATGTTAGATTTAGACAACATGGAAGAATCCTCCTGTGCTTGACGGGATTGATAAACGGTGAGCATCCAGTCAGGACAGGCGGAGCGCGGGCTAAGCCGCTACGAAGCAGAGAACCGTATGAAGATCAACGCGGAGGGTGAAAGACGTTCATCATGCCCACTCAGTGGTTTTGCCGGAAGATGATATAGGCCAGATTGGCGCGCGGATCGCCCTTGAGATCGATCTCAACGATCGGGGAGATGGGATCGCCTGTCGGGCCGAGCAGCTGTACGTTGTACTTGCCGCTGATCGGTTTATCGCCCAGCGTGAATTCAAAACCCGATGGTCCATACTGCGACGCCGTGCCCGATGGCCGCAACTGTCCGGCAGGGCCCAGCGGTTCGTCCCCCCAGGCCTTGACGCCGATGCCCGGCTGATGCTTGAGGTCCAGCCCAAAGATCAATCCTGCAATACCCGACCAGCTGGTGCCATACAGCTGCGCGCGTTGATACAGGACTTCGGCCGTATAGTTGAACGGCGATTTCGTCGGGCCCACGGTAGGCGTCGACGTCGGCGTGGCGGTGCGCGTGGCCAGGAAGGAACCACGCGGCGTGCCGGTTGTTTTGGGATCAAACGTGGGGCGCGGCGTTGCCGTGAAGGTTGGCGTCCACGTAGGACGCGGCGTGTTCGTCGGCAGGTTGGTGCTCGTCGGCGTGCGTGTGCGCGTGTAAGTCGGCTGCGGTGTCAGTGTCGGCGCGAAAGTCGCGAGCGCTTGTGTTGTGTCAGGCTGAAACGGATTCAACGGCAGTGTCGGGATCATGAAAATCAGCAAATAACACACACACACCACGGGCGTTAGCAGCAGCAAGATCAGCGCCAGGCGGTTGTACCAAACCGACTGCCCCGGCTTGCGCTGCTGCGGCTGCTCCGGCGGCGTTTCAGCCACGGCGTCTGAAGCAGGCTCAATCGTATCTTCGGATTGCGATCGTTTGAAGAAGCGTCGACGTGCCATGGTTAGAAATTCCGTTGGAAATTGATCAAAGCCAGATCGCGCGAACAGTCATTCACCATTCTTACTTTCACGACAGGCGAAACGGGCCGCGCGTTTTCATACACCACCACAAAGAAATCAAAATCGCCCGGCGCACCGATGTACAACTCATACGCGCCGTCACCGCTGTAGAATTTGTTGATGCGCGCATCACTGCCGGACACAAACACTCGCTTCTCCTGCTCCGCGATCGGTCCCCCCCAGCCCACCACGGAAACGCCGGTCAAAGGTGCGCCATTCAAATCCAGGACCTGCCCACCAACTCCGCCCCAGTTGCCGCAAGCCGCACCATACTTGTCGGCGGTCAGCACGGGCTCACGGACCGGCGTAAACTTATAGGGCGATTTGGTGGGCAGCGCCGGACTCTTGGTCGGTGTCCGGGACACCAGCGGCGTGCGTGTCGGTACAGGCGTATCGGGCGGACGCGTGGTCAATGGCTGATATGTCAGCGCGGGAGTTGGAGTCCAGGTTGGCGGCAACGTCGGGACGGGAGTTCTGGTCGGAGCTATGGTAATCAACGCCGCGCGGGCGACTGGCGGCCACGGATTCAATGGGGAAGTCGGGGCCAGGAAAATGATCAGATAACAGGCTAGAACCAGCGCCGTCAAGCCCAATAGCGAGAGCGTCAGCCGGTTCAACAAGCGATCATTCTTCATGGCGTCATCGTCAGCGCGACAACTCAGTGCTCAAAGAAGAAAACCGGCGGCGCGGGGCAGACGACGCCCAGCACCTTGTCATTCTTGTCGGTGCGGATGATTTCTATCGTCCAGTTGAAGCGGCCGCCGGGATAGATTTCATTGATCGCGACCGGCAACTCGCAGTAGGTTGTGCAGTCCTTGTTCTTGGGATCCGAGCGATCGGCCCAGCCGATTGAACCCATGCCGCTGCCTGGCGGATCAAGCAGCACGTCATAGTGCTCGTTGGGGCCTAATACCCGGCCGAACTTCCAGACCAGCGTGGGCACATCATATTGATTGTATCGCTGAGCCGGCGGCGGCCCTAACAGCACCAATGACTTGCATAAGTCTTCTGTAGCTGTCGGCGTGACCGACGGCGTGGGCGTATCCGTTGGCAACGGCGTACGCGTGGCGCGCGGCGTGCGGGATGGTGTCGGCGTGACTGAAGGCCGTGTCGGCGACGGTTTGATCGTCTGGGCCGGGGTCGGCGTCCAGGTGGGCGGCAGCGTAGGCACTACGGTGGGGGTTGGGGCTACGGTCGATAACACCTGAACATAGGGCTGGAACGGATTGAACGGCACCGTCGGCGCAATGAAAATCGTGCCATAGCATAGGGCTATGAAGATCGTCAGGCCCAGCAACAGCAAGGCCAATGTGTTGAATATCCGCGCCCGCGGCTTATCGGCGTTGTTCGGGTTCGTGCCCTCTGTCATGATCAAGCCTCAATCTGTGGATGGATTTCACTGCCCCGCCAAGCGCTGCACTTTAGCCTGTGCGCGCAAACCATTAAGCCAGCCTTCCATGGCCTGCTGCTGAACTTTGACAAATAACTCGCCTTCCAGCTTGCGCGCCGGATCGCGCTCCAACAGCTGCACCAGGTGATAACCGAAAGCACTTTGAACTACCGCACTCATTTGCCCGGGTTGCAGCGCAAAGGCGGCGTCTTCCACCTCTTTCGCGGGCAACGTGCCGCGGGCAAACCAGCCCAGATCACCGCCGTTGGTTCGCGTTAATGTGTCCAATGAGGACTGCTGCGCGACTTGCCCGAAATCCGCACCCCCCTGGATTTGCGCCTGCAGGGCCTGCGCCGTCGCCTGTGAGTCGACCAGAATATGCCGGGCGTGTACCTGCTCGGCTGTCTGCAAATTGCCCACGACCCGATCGCGCATCTTCAGATACAGCATCTGCATTCGCAGCATGTTGCGCGCTTCATCGAGCGTCTGACCGGCGAACTTCAACTGTTCCTCGAACTTCGCCTGCCCTCCCAGACTGGATATGATCTTTTGCAGCTCAGTGTCTAATTCGGCATCAGACACGGTGATACCCTGTTTGGCGGCGTCCTGCATGACCAGCACATCGTCAATCATGTTGTCCAGCGCCAGCTGCTTGTCCTGCTCCAGCTGAGCCTTGCCTTGCGGCGTATTCAAATTAACGCCACGTTGAACCAGAGCGGCTTGCCGTTTTTCAACTTCGCGCAGAAATGACGCCATGGTGACTTCCTGCCCATTCACGACAGCAGCCGGCCCCTGCGGCACGGCCACCGGTTGCGCAGCCTGAGACTGCGGAGCACCTGCCGTTGCAGTAGGTATCCCGGCCTTGTTGGCGGGCGCCGGCGTGGAACCACATGCGGCCGCAACGATCACGACCACAACTGCCACACCCAGCCAACCCAACCACTTACCTTTTGATATGCGACGTGTAAACAAGCAGATCCTCCCTC
>Ga0209254_10000285_pt1 | contig 38881 bp, 40 predicted proteins | sample FrelakmetDIP11DI_FD_187148 | JGI IMG/M metagenome (GOLD analysis project Ga0209254, IMG submission 187148) | Freshwater lake sediment microbial communities from the University of Notre Dame, USA, for methane emissions studies - DIP11 DI (SPAdes)... | ecosystem: Environmental > Aquatic >... | reverse complement strand
AGCCTCGTACTTGCATGGCGAGAGCAGGGCGTGACACACAAGGATGTTCGACCGCGCTAGTCAGAATCTGCCCTTTTCCCAAATTGCTGCAAATGCCTTGCACTGCGAAATTATTAGACTCAGTACCGCTTGCTGTAAACACTACCTGAGAAGGTTGTGCATTCACGGCAGTTGCTACTTGTTCGCGAGCATGTTCTATTGCAGCCCGTGCCGCACGACCAAAACTGTGGCGGCTGGTCGCATTGCCCTGCTGATTAACCATAAATGGCAACATGGTTTCCAGCACTTCTGTTTTGAGTGCGGTAGTACTGTTATGATCGAAAAATACCGAGGTCATTTAAGCTGCAATCTCTTCTGTGCTAACTTTTTCTGCGCTAGTTTTGCGAGGCGAGAAGTAGACTTTGTTGGTAGTTAATCCGGCATCATTTTGGCGTTGATTCTCAACCATATCTGCCAATGACACTCCGGATAAATAATCCAAAATTTTGCTATTGAGCGATGCCCATAGTTCATGCGTCATGCAACGGCCATCATCATGGCAATTCTCCTGCCCGCCGCATTGGGTGGCATCAATCAGTTCATCTACGGCTGTGATGATGTTTGATACCGAAATCTCATTGTGCGGCTTAGCTACACGATAGCCACCACCAGGACCGCGGATGCTCGTTACCAAGCCTTGTTTACGTAGACGGCTAAAAAGCTGCTCTAGGTACGAGAGTGAAATAGCCTGCCGTTCGCTAATACCTGCCAACGTGACGGGCTTATCCATCTCGTTCAGAGCGAGATCAAGCATTGCAGTAACGGCAAAACGTCCTTTGGTAGTGAGTCTCATAATCCTTGAATTCTATAATAACCTAGTAATTTAGTCAATTATTATATGGTTTGGTTCAAGTCTTATCAGTTTTTTTTGCAGAAGTTTTTTTAGCCCCAAAGGCCTCAGCCAAGTCTGCATCTGCGTCCGTGTCAGCCAACTTAATCAACCGCTTCTTCAAACTGGCAAGTTCACTATCTTGTTTTGCCACATGTTCCACTAACCCGTGCAACGTTTTGGTAATAGGATCATCGCCATCACCACCTAATGCATATGCGCTGAATTTAGCTTTCTGAGCTTCGTGTTTGGCTTTTTCTTCTTCCAGAATGCGCGCAGGTATGCCCACTGCGGTGGCGTTTTCAGGTACGTCTTTGACAACTACGGCGTTAGAGCCGATTTTAGCATTTTTGCCAATCGTGATAGGGCCGAGTACTTTCGCGCCTGCCCCAATCACCACGCCTTGTTCCAATGTTGGGTGGCGCTTGCCCTTGTTCCATGACGTTCCGCCAAGCGTGACGCCGTGATATAGCGTGCAATCGTCACCTATCACAGCGGTTTCGCCAATCACCACGCCCATGCCATGGTCAATAAATACGCGGCGTCCAATAGTAGCACCCGGATGAATTTCTATGCCTGTTAGCCAGCGCCCTATGTGTGAAAAAAAACGTCCAAGCCAGTAAAGACGGGCTTTCCAAAGCCAATGGCTAAAGCGATGCATAATAAGCGCATGTACACCAGGATATGTGGTGATAATCTCAAAATGTGTACGTGCCGCAGGGTCGCGATCAAATACGACGGAAATATCTTCTTTAAGATGGTTAAACATACGATTTAAATTGAATATTTAAAAATGCCATTATGCCATTATGCCATAAATATAAATTCCTGACTAAAATACTAGGTTTATATTTAAAACGTCCACGAATCTAATATTTTGTATGTTTGCGCGGCTCTTGGGTCAGTGTCAATACGCCTCTTAGCAAATTCACCTCCTCTTTTTCCAGGCGTGCGCGGGCATAGATCCTTCGTAAGCGCTCGCTTAATTTTTTTGGCGCTTTTGGGTTGAGGTAGCCAATATGCATGAGAGTTTCTTCCAAATGTGCATAAAAACGTTCTAGCTCATCATTGGTCGCAAGTTCTAAACTTTCGGGTACTGAAATTTTACCTTCGAGAATCGCCATGCGTAGCTCATAACATACCACTTGCACAGCAGCAGCAAGGTTGAGAGAAGAGTATTCCGGGTTGGCTGGAATCATTGCAAGCAATTGACAGCAATCGAGCTCGGCATTTGATAAGCCGCTCATTTCGGTGCCAAATACAAAAGCAACTGGCTGTGAAGCCGCTATTTTACTGGCTTGCAGGGCAGCTTCTCGTGCATTCACAGTGTCATGCGACAAATAGCGTTTGCGTGCACTTAAGCCAATCGCGAAAGCGCAGCCTGAAAGCGCTTCGCTTAAGGTTTGAGTCACAATTGCGCTCTCAAGCAGATCGGCCGCACCTGTCGCAAGTGCTGTGGCTTGCTTGTCTGGGAAAATATCGGGTTTCACAAGATATAGGTGCTTTAAACCCATGGTTTTCATGGCGCGCGCTGCCGATCCTATGTTGCCTGGGTGGCTGGTTTGGCAAAGAACTATTCTGATGTTGTTAAAAATGGCTTGTGACAATTTGGGGAAGCGCCTATTAATGCTAAAATAGCATTTTAACAGCTCTTTACTAAAGACCATCAATCAATGCATCCTATCCTGAATGTCGCCGTAAAAGCCGCTCGCGAAGCGGGGCGTATTATTAATCGCGCATCGCAAGATGTGAATGCGCTTACAATCCAAAGTAAAACCTTTAATGATTTTGTAAGTGAGGTCGACCATGCCGCTGAGCAAGCAATTATAGATACGCTAAAACATGCTTATCCAGATCACGGTTTTTTAGGGGAAGAAACCGGTAATACCAATCAAAATGCCGAGAATATCTGGATTATTGATCCGCTCGATGGCACTACAAATTTTCTGCACAATTTCCCGCAATACTGCATCTCGATCGCTTTGCAGCAAAAGGGTGTTCTCACGCAAGCCGTGATTTATGACCCCGTGCGCAATGATCTATTTACAGCAACTAAGGGTCGTGGCGCGTTTCTAAACGATAAACGTATTCGTGTGACCAATCGCAGTAAATTACAGGATTCGTTGATAGGGACCGGTTTCCCGTTTCGCGATTTTACGCACTTGGATACGTACATGGCGATGCTGAAAGACATGATTAAAAAAACCACCGGCATACGCCGTCCAGGTTCTGCGGCTCTGGATTTGGCCTATGTGGCAGCAGGCTGGACAGATGGTTTTTTTGAGATTAACTTATCTATTTGGGACATAGCTGCAGGGGGCTTATTGGTACAGGAAGCCGGTGGCATTGTCGGAGATTTTGAGGGCAACGAGAGTTGGTTAAAAACGGGCAATATCGTGGCGGCTAACCCAAAAGTGTTTGCACAGATATTACAAGTATTGAGCCCGCATTTAAATGAGAAGCTGAAAACACCGGCTGCGTAATTTCTTTATAAAATTTTAGCGGGCCCTCAGCATTTCCTCATTTAGCTGGTGGTCAACTAATGCAGCCATTTGGAACAACTGGTCATCCGCACTTAATTTCACGCTGTTAAAAAACTCGGCCTTGTAGGTTTCATCATAAGCCAATCTTTCCAGATCATAAGAACCCATCACTTCCTTGCATTGAGCTAAAAATTGGGCGTAAACGGCAATATTGTCATTGGTCATGCTAGTTATCCTCATTCGTTGATTGCGGCAAATGGAAACATGCATTATTTATGCCAAGCAATTTAATCGTTATAACACCGATAACCTATTGGTTTTATTTGATATTTTTTATTGCTATCTTTATATTAAAAAATAAACTGATGAAAATTTCACATTAAACGTTGAGAAATTGAACAATCTATTCAAAATGTTTATAAAATGAGTCAAATATTTAAATAACCCATTTTTGTGCCTACCCAACCGTCATCACCAGAAGTCATTGCCAGCGCCCATACACCTATGATGCGCCAATACTTATCGCTCAAGGCCCAACATCCCGATATGCTGCTGTTTTACCGCATGGGTGATTTTTACGAGCTGTTTTTTGAGGATGCAGAAAGAGCATCTAAATTATTAGGCATTACACTCACGCGGCGCGGAGCAAGTAACGGCGAGCCAATCAAGATGGCTGGCGTGCCGTATCACGCAGCGGAGCAGTATTTAGCGAAACTTGCCAAAATGGGCGAAGCAGTAGCGATTTGTGAGCAAATCGGCGACCCTGCCACTTCAAAGGGTCCTGTCGAGCGCGCAGTTACACGCATACTCACGCCGGGCACGCTCACTGATTCTGCGTTATTAGATGAAACGCGTGATAACCAGTTATTAAGCGTGTTTTCGGCCGAAGGCGTGCTTGGCTTGGCACGTATCAATTTGGCATCCGGCGCATTTATATTGAGCGAAATTGCAATCGGTCACTTAGCACAAGAGTTGCAGCGTATTGCACCAGCAGAAATTATTCTAGCAGATGACTTTAGACATAATGCTTTAGAAAATTTTGATTGTGCAAAAAAGCGTTTGGCGCCCTGGCAGTTTGATGCTGATAGCGCATTTAAAGCGCTGACGCAGCAATTTGACACTCTGGATTTATCAGGGTTTGGTGCACAACATTTGAGTGCATCTTTATGCGCTGCGGGTGCGTTGCTGGATTATGTGAAACACACGCAGCGCGCTGCCTTGCCGCACATTACCGAGTTAAGTGTGGAGCAAACCAGCCAATATATCCAGCTGGATGCCGCCACGCGCCGAAATTTAGAAATTGACGTCACCTTGCGCGGCGAGACTGCACCGACACTTTATTCGCTTCTTAATACCACGCAAACCTCAATGGGTGCACGGCTGTTGCGACATTGGCTGCATCATCCGTTGCGGGATAGAAATTTGGTTGCTAAGCGCCACGAGGCTGTGGCTGAATTGATTGGAGCAGCCACATACCAGAACCTGCAGCATTATCTGCGTCCGATTGCCGACATAGAACGCATCACAACGCGAATAGCCCTAAAAACAGCGCGTCCCCGCGATTTATCTGGATTAAGAGATAGTTTGTTGCAGCTGCCTTTGCTGCAAAATTTGCTTGTAAATAGCAGGGCAGTATTGTTAGAAACAATAGGCGCAAGCTTGCAAGCGCCGCAAGTGGTTTTGAATATCCTAAAAGGCATTAAGCCTGAGCCCGCATCGGTACTGCGTGAGGGCGGGGTGATTGCAGATGGTTTTGACGCAGAATTGGATGAATTACGCGCCATACAGACAAACCACGGTGATTTTTTGCTGCAATTCGAGGCCGCCGAAAAAGCGCGCACAGGCCTGCAAAATCTCAAGGTGGAATATAACAGTGTGCATGGCTTTTACATTGAAATCAGCCGTGCGCAAGCCGAAAATGCACCAGCAGAATACCGTCGCCGCCAAACCTTAAAAAATGCCGAACGTTTTATTACTCCAGAATTAAAAGCGTTTGAAGATAAAGTATTAAGCGCGAACGAGCGTGCGCTGGCTCGTGAAAAATTGCTTTATGAGCAGATTCTGGACCAGTTAACTCCATTTATTGCTGCCCTGCAGACCAATAGCGGCGCGGTTTCAAGCTTGGATGTTTTATGCTGTTTTGCTGAACGTGCTGAAGCTTTAAAATATATACAGCCGCAGTTTGTAAACGAGCCGGGTATCAGCATTGAAGGCGGTCGTCATCCGGTGGTGGAAAATATTAGTCAGCCGTTTGTGGCCAATGATGTAAGCTTAAATCCATATCGCCAATTATTACTGATTACAGGCCCGAATATGGGTGGGAAGTCAACCTTCATGCGGCAGGTCGCGTTAATTGTCTTGTTGGCGCATTGTGGCGCCTTTGTGCCGGCAAATGTCGCTAAAATCGGCGAAATAGATCGTATTTTTACAAGAATAGGTGCATCTGATGACTTGGCGGGAGGCCGTTCAACCTTTATGGTGGAAATGACTGAAACTGCAAATATTCTGCACAATGCCACAGATAAAAGTTTAGTACTATTGGATGAGATTGGACGCGGAACTTCAACTTTTGATGGTCTAAGTTTGGCTTGGGCAGTAGCCAAGCAATTGCTTGAGAAAAACAAAAGTTACACACTATTTGCTACGCATTATTTTGAGCTCACGCGCATTGTAGATGAGTTCAAACATTCTGCTAATGTGCACTTGGACGCAGTTGAGCATGGACAGGGCATCGTATTTTTGCATAAGGTAGAAGAGGGTGCGGCCCACATGAGTTACGGTATCCAAGTGGCACAACTGGCAGGCATTCCCAAGAGTGTAGTTGCTGCAGCCAAGCGTAAGCTTACACAATTAGAGAATAATCAAATATCACAAAACGTCAACCAGCCTGATATGTTTACTTCGAGTCTTGAGCCTGCTGCAGTTGCAGAACATCCAGTGATTGCTGAACTTGAGGCGATTCAGCCAGATGATCTAACGCCTAAACAGGCGCTAGAGTTGTTGTATGCATTAAAGACTAAAATTTAGTGATGATGCCCACCCGCGCCATGCACGTGCTGGTGTGAGACTTCCTCTTGGTTAGCAGGACGCACATTGGTAATGGTGGCGGTAAATATCATACGTTCTCCCGCCCAGGGATGATTGCCATCTACTACGACTTTGCCATCGGCGATTTCGGTCACGGTGTATAAAATCACTTCGCCTGTTTCGTCTTCGCCTTCAAACTGCATGCCTACTTTCAAATCCTTGGCCGGGAAAGCGCTTGCAGGCTCAATTTGTACTAACTCTTCGTCATAATCACCAAAAGCGTCGGCAGGCTGCAAGTCAACAGTGACCACGTCGCCGACATTTTTGCCGTGCATCGCTTCTTCTACTTTTGGGAATATATTGTCATAACCACCGTGTAAATAAGCCACAGGTTCAGTGCTGGATTCCAGCACTTCGCCATTAGCATTTTTAAGTTCGTAAGTCATTGTTACTACAGTGTTCATTGCGATTTGCATATTGTGTCCCTGAGTGGAGGCCTTTATAAAATTTAAGTTTAGAATTTTAATCTATTTTTGACCTTTGCCTAAATGCCGCCAGTAATTTATTTAAGCTTTAATCGTTTTGCAATAAAAGTATCCAGCGCAGATGCAAAGGCCTGCCTATCGCTGTGATTAAAAGCAGAAGGGCCACTAATATCCATGCCATTGCCACGCAACTCTTCCATCAAGTTACGCATTGCAAGGCGCTCTTTGATGTTGGCCTCGGTGTATAGCTCACCGCGCGGGTTAAGCGCATGGCCACCCTTTGTCACGACTAATGCGGCTAGCGGAATATCGGCAGTAATCACCAAATCGCCTGCTTCAAGCTCAAGCACAATTCTGCTATCAGCCACATCAAAACCACCGGGAACGGTAATTGTTTTAATGTAAGGAGATGCAGGCGTGCGCAAAAACTGGTTGGCAACCAATGTGATGGTGATTTTAGTGCGCTCTGCTGCGCGAAATAAAATCTCTTTTATTACCACGGGACAGGCATCTGCATCCACCCAGATTTTCATTGTTAAGAAAAACTCATCTTTTTAATAATTATCGACCTCTGCCGCCGCTTCTATGTTGGCTGTTAGGGTTTATATGGCTTCTGCCGGGCTTGTTTTGAGGAGGATGACCTTGATTGGCATTTCTAGTATTCGGGTTGCGAGGCGTGGGCTTAGGTGCAAACAAAGGAGTTTGCGGCATGGCTTGATGACGCGCCGCTTCCGACATTGGTTTGTTGGTATTTTCTTGTTGGTTTTGTTTTTGGCCGTTGTTATTCATGCCCTGCTTGCGCTGCTGCTGGCCTTGGCCATGTCCGCGCGGCGGGCGACCATGCGGTTGGGTTGAGCGTGGCGCTTCGGGTTCTGGCTTGTCAGAAGGCGTAAAACCTTCTACTGGCACTTTTGGTATCTCACGCTTAATCAGTTTTTCAATATCTTTAAGCAACTTCAATTCTTCGCGGTCAACCAGTGAGACTGCTGCACCGCTACTGCCTGCACGCCCGGTACGGCCAATGCGGTGTACATAATCTTCCGGCACATTCGGCAATTCAAAATTCACCACTTGTGGCAATTGGTCAATATCCAGACCACGAGCGGCGATGTCAGTCGCCACTAGCACACGCACATCGCCTGCCTTAAAGCCCGCCAGCGCCTTGGTACGCGCGCCTTGGCTTTTGTTGCCGTGAATCGCAGCGGCTTCAATACCATCTTTGATTAACTTCTCGGCCAAGCGGTTTGCGCCGTGTTTAGTGCGGGTGAATATCAGCACTTGCTGCCAATCATTGTGTTTAATCAGGTAGCTCATTAATTCGCGCTTATGGCTTTGCGCGACCATGTGCACGGTTTGTTCAACTAACTCGCTGGCGGTATTGCGGCGCGCAACTTCCACAAAACCCGGGTTATGCAGCAGACCATCGGCAAGTGCCTTGATTTCGTCAGAAAAGGTTGCCGAGAACAATAAGTTTTGACGTTGTTTTGGCAACATCGCGAGTATTTTTTTAATATCGCGGATAAAGCCCATGTCGAGCATTCTATCGGCTTCATCCAGCACCAAAATCTCAACGCCGCTTAGGTCAACATTCTTCTGGTTGGCGTGATCCAGCAGGCGGCCGGGTGTGGCGACCAGAATATCCAGCGGTTTTTTCAGGCGCGCAATTTGCGGGTTGGCGTTTACGCCGCCAAAAATAACAGTGGAGGTGAGTGGCAGATATTTGCCGTAAGTTTTAACAGATTCTTCAATCTGTGCCGCCAGCTCGCGCGTTGGCGTCAGCATCAGGCAGCGCGGGCGCTTATCTAAATGCGGCTTTTGGCTAAGAATATGCAAAATCGGCAAGGTAAACCCTGCGGTTTTGCCGGTGCCGGTTTGTGCGCCTGCCAGCAAATCGCCACCGCTTAATACTTGCGGAATGGCTTTTGCCTGAATTGGGGTTGGTATGGTGTAACCCGCGTCGCTAATGGCGCGCAGAATGGGTTCGGATAATCCTAACTCGTTAAAGTTAGGTGTGGTTGTTTCAATAGACAATGTTAAAGCTCCAGCTTGAATTTTAAGCCAGCCAATTGCTTTTGAAGCAACACCAATCGAGGTGGCAAAGAGTAGGTCAAGATGACCAAATGATAAAAAGACCGCTACGCTGATTGGTTTGTGTAGGGAGAGCGCATTATACGGGGAATTGCAATTAAAGCGAGCTTTGTGTTTTGCTGGGCAACTAACGTTTGAGTTAGCCAGCTATCCTACTGGCAACCGAAGGCAACTCAATCGCCACAATCCGATGCCGACAGCGAGACAAAACATAGCTAGCGCAAGCAAGTCATACGTAAAGTTTCTCAAGTACCATTTTGTGAAGCTGAGACTTGGGTTGTCGCGGCGCTTTAGTGCCTTGTGCTTTGCAAGGAAGAGACTTGCTCCGAGAATTACTAAGCCAACTACGAAGCAGACCACTGGCCAGACTGCCCAAACTGGATTCACCTTCTGGCTCGCTAGAGAGCCAGCGACAGCAAAAGTCATGGCGATTCCACCCGTGTTTAACGCTGTCAAGTAGGTGCGTATCTTGTCGGCGATCTCACGCGATCGTTTTTCCTGATCCGTGGCTTCAAATGTCATAGAGCCTCCGTGGTTTGTTGCTTATCGTAAAATATACACCGACTTTGGTATATATCTTAGAATGAATAAGTGTTTAATCATTGTTCAAAATATTAACATAATTAATGCGGATGATTTTTGCGCCAAACCCAAGGCGGTGTTGGGTGTTGACTTTGCCAAAGGCCGCGTTTGTTTTTACGCGCCTCTTGCTCTGCAAGCTCTAGCGTGCTGTCGCTGGAATACCGCCGGTAAAACCAGGCATGGCCATTTTTAACCATGTATAAACTTGCATCCTGGTTGTTGCATTGTAGTTTACCTAGATTTCGATAATATTTATCAACGCCAGAAAGCTGCATTTGGACGCTGGCATTTTTGCAGAACTTCACCAAAGCACGACGCGATTTTAAGCCGTATGTTTGGGTGCGTTCCGGTGCATCAATATCGGATATACGCAGCTTGTATACTTTAATGCCGTCTTTGATTTTGACAGTATCACCATCGTAAAAATAGCTGATTTCAGCTGCAAAAACAGGCAGGCTGCAAGCCAATATCCATGCGGTTGCCAGAGCAGTTAATTTTCGCTTCAAATAGTTAATGTTCTTGATAATTCGTTGGTTCTAGTACCGTGGGAATGGCTTCTGTTTCGGTATTCGGATGATCTTTGCTGTAATGCAAACCGCGGCTTTCTTTGCGCGAGATAGCGCTTTCTACAATCAATTCAGCCACTTGCAGCAAGTTGCGCAGCTCGATTAAATCGTTACTGATTTTAAAATGCTGATAAAACTCCTGCACTTCATCACGCAGCATGTGGATGCGATGCAGCGCGCGGCTGAGGCGTTTATCGGTGCGCACAATGCCGACGTAGTTCCACATAAAGCGCCGCAGCTCATCCCACGTGTGCGTAATCAGCACTTCTTCATCGGCATCCGTGACGCGGCTTTCATCCCATTTTGGCAGTTGAGTAAATGGCTGCGCAGGGGCGCTTAAAATATCGGCCGCCGCGGCGCGGCCAAATACCAAGCATTCCAGCAATGAATTACTCGCTAAGCGATTCGCGCCATGCAAGCCGGTGCAGGCAGTTTCGCCGATCGCATATAAATTGGCGATGTCGGTTCTGCCTTGCGCGTCCACCATCACGCCGCCGCAACTGTAATGCGCGGCAGGCACGACGGGAATCGGCTGCTTGCTGATATCAATGCCGAGCTCGAGGCAGCGCGCGTAAATATTGGGGAAGTGTTCTTTGATGAAGGCGAGTGGTTTGTGAGTGATATCCAGGTAAACACAATCTAGCCCGCGTTTTTTCATTTCGAAGTCGATGGCGCGGGCGACCACATCGCGCGGGGCAAGCTCTTCACGTGGGTCATGCTCCGGCATAAAGCGCGTGCCATCTGGCAGTTTGAGCAAACCACCTTCGCCACGTACCGCCTCAGAAATTAAGAAAGATTTGGCATACGGGTGAAATAAACAGGTTGGGTGAAATTGAATGAATTCCATGTTAGCCACTCGGCAACCAGCGCGCCACGCCATTGCGATGCCGTCGCCTGTGCTTACATCCGGGTTGGTGGTGTATAGATACACTTTGCCCGCACCGCCGGTGGCTAGTACGGTATTTTGTGCAGCAATGGTGATGACTTTGCCCTTTTTGTTATCCAGTATATAAGCGCCTAGACAGTGGTTTTCTGGCGCGTTTTTGTTTACTTTTTTACTGGTAATAAGGTCGACCGCGATATGATTTTCTAATATAGTGATATTGGCGTGTTCACGGATTTTTTGCGCCAGAGTTTTTTGCACTGCGCGCCCGGTGGCATCGGCCACATGCACGATGCGGCGCTGACTATGCCCGCCTTCACGCGTTAAATGGTAGCCGCTGTTGTCGGCCTCGCGCGTGAATTCAACGCCTTGACTGACCAGCCATTCCACAGCCTCACGCCCTTTTTCTGCCACCATGCGTGTGATTTCTATGTCGCATAAACCTGCGCCAGCGATTAAGGTATCTTGAATATGATCCTCAACGGAATCATTACTATTAAGCACCGCTGCAATGCCACCCTGCGCCCAACTGCTGGCGCTATCGCTAATCTCACGTTTGCTGACCAGGCATACACTTTTATGGTCAGCCACCTGCAGCGCCATGGTCAGCCCTGCAAGCCCACTGCCGATAATAAGTACGTCAAATTGTTGCATGGTAAAAAATGTTGTGTGAATGAACTAATGAGAGTTTATCTGTGTCTTTATTCATAAGCTAGCGATAAAACTAGATGGTATTAAAGCATATGCTGGAGGAAAAGATGTTGCAAACAAGCAAAATTGAGGAGTTATCCCGTACCAGCTTCGTAGAACCAGCCTTACAGGCGTATACTACGGGCTATAAGAAATCAGAAACAGGGAGTAATACCTCAATGGCTGATAAGCCAAATGAAAGCAGCTCAAATACGAGTTCTGGTGCAGGCAATCGCGAGATTGACCAGGTGTTGGTTGAGCGTGCACAGCAAGGTGATAAAAAGGCATTTGGATTGCTGGTGGATAAATACCACCGCAAGCTTGGACGTTTGCTTGGGCGCATGATTCGTGACCAGGCTGAGGTTGAGGATGTGGTGCAGGAGTCGTTTATCAAGGCATATCGTGCATTGCCCAATTTTAGGGGTGATAGTGCGTTTTACACTTGGCTGTATCGTATCGGCATTAACACAGCAAAAAATTACCTGGTTTCAATGGGCCGCAGGCCGCAGGTGATGCAGGAAGTTGAGATTGAAGACGTTGAAAACTTCGATGATGGTAGCGAGATGCGCACCATGGATACGCCGGAAACGGCCATGATGACCAAGCAGATTGCACAAACCGTGAATGATACGGTGGCCAGTTTGCCCGAGGAGTTACGCACGGCGATTACGTTGCGCGAGATTGAAGGTTTAAGCTATGAAGAGATTGCAACTTTGATGCAATGCCCAATCGGCACTGTGCGCTCACGCATTTTTAGAGCACGCGAGACGATTGCAGCAAAGCTGAAACCCTTATTGGACACACCAGACGGTAAACGTTGGTAACATTAGATTTGTTTTATTTTAGAGGTTAATGATGAAAGATCAATTATCTGCACTGATGGATGGCGAGTTCGATATTGAAAGCGCGGAACATCTCATTACGTCTGCTAAATCAGGTGGCGAGCTTAAAAAATGTTGGGCAGATTACCATTTGATTGGCGATGCGATGCGCGGCGAGGTGTATTTGAGCCGCGACTTTAGCCGCCGTGTAATGACGGCACTCGAAGCAGAACCCACAATTTTAGTGAAGAATCATACTTCAACAAAACAAACCTCAAATATAAAACCAACCTATAAGAAAACCACTGCGTTCTGGTCTATGGCTGCATCAGTTGCGGCAGTAATGTTTGTCGGTGTGATGGTGACTCAACAACAATTGGATAAACCTGAACAAATAGTAACAGTGGAAACTACACAACTTGCGCCAGTGGAAATCGCACAAAGCGTACCTACAGAATATCTGCACGCGCATCAGGCCGCTGCCCCAAGCGGGACTGCTTATTACATTCAAACTGCCAGTTTTACGGAGCCGCAACAATAATGTTTCGTATAGCAGGTGTATTTTTGCTGAGTGCGTTGACTTTCAGCAGTCTAGGAGCGGATGACCCATGGTTTTTGCTGGAAAAAACCGCTTATGCCGCGCGTGAGTTGAATTATCAGGGCGTGTTTGTCTATCAAAACGGCAAGCAAACGAGTTCTGTGCAAATTACCCACATGAACAACAATGGGCGAGAAATGACGCGTAATGTAGTGCTGGATAATGGTGGGCAAACTGGCCAGCCGCGTGAAGTATATAGTCAGGGCAGCGATGTGGTGATATTCCGTCCAAAAAACCAAAAAATGGTGATTGAAAAACGCCGTGGTCAAAACCTGTTTCCAGCTATGATACCAACTGATGTGCAAGCGATCAGGGTCAGCTATACTGCGCGGCTTGGTGCTTTTGAGTCTGTAGCCGGCCGCGAAGCGCAAATCATAGAGCTGATTCCAAACGATGCTTATCGTTACAGTTATAAAATATGGGCGGATACTGAATATGGCCTGTTGCTGAAGATGGCGCTGCTTAATGGTAAAAAGGAAACGTTAGAGCAGATTGAGTTCACACAGTTAAGCACGCTTAATTCGCAAGATACGAATTGGTTTCAACCAAAAATCGATGTAAGCAAAAGCTATGTTATGGAAGATACCACCGAAGTCAGTCATGTGAACAGCAATTGGATTGTGACCGAATTACCTGCTGGTTATTCCAAAGTTGATCACAGAGCGTTAGTTGTGCCCGGCAAGGTTGCGCCAGTGGACCAAATGATTTTTTCTGATGGTATCGCCTCAGTCTCATTATTTATCGAGCCATTAAGCAAGGGCATGCGCCCGAAAACGGGGCATATGCTGATTGGCTCTACTAATATCTGTGCAAACGTGATATCTGGATATCAGGTCACTGTGGTGGGAGAAGTGCCTGAGGCTACGGTAATGCAAATTGCCAGAGCTGTTAGTTTCAAAAAACAAACTGCTTCAAAATAATTTTTCTAATACAATTTTTACATGATAGAAGAACGCGCCGTTATCCTTTCGCTCGAAAGAGAAATTCATAGCCCCTCACTGAGCGACTCCATCGCTACACTCGAAATAGAACGCAAAACTGCCTGCGGCCTGTGTGGTCAAACGCGTGGTTGCGGTAATTCTATTTGGGGTAAATTGTTTGCACATCAATCAACAGCGTTCAAAGCGCAAAATCGTATCAACGCAAAAGTGGGTGACAGCGTTATCGTTGGTATCAATGAAGAAGCGCTGTTAAAAAGTGCCTTGCTGCTCTACATACTGCCTCTTGCAACTATGTTTGTAGGTGCCATATTAGCGACACAAATAAATGATACAAACAGCAGTGCTATGCTAGGAGCAGCAATCGGTCTGGTGATTGGTCTGCTGTGGATAAAGGGCCACACTATGTCGAGCAGTTATTTTAGGCTGCATCAGCCAGTGATTTTGAGATTAGCATTTCAAGAAACAGAAGTTAAACCTTGTTAATAAAATTTTTGTTAAACCATATTTAAGGAAAATAGTTAGATGTTAAAAAGATGGATTTCAACTGCATCACTTGCATTTGTTTTTGCATTAACAAGTTTCAGCCAGAACACAATTGCTAAAGATCTACCCGATTTTACAGAGCTGGCAGAAAAACATGGTGCAGAAGTTGTGAATATTAGTGTCACACAGGTGATGCAGGCAGGTAATAATACGATGCCGTTCCCCAATATGCCAGATGACCCTGACCTGCAAGAGTTTTTTAAACGATTTGGTATTCCTAATATGCCAGGACAGCCAGGACAAGGCGGTCAGGAATATAAGTCACAATCGCTCGGCTCAGGTTTTATTATTAGCTCGGACGGCTACATCTTAACCAATGCCCACGTGGTGAACGAAGCGGATGAGGTGCTGGTTAAGTTAAATGATAAGCGTGAATTTAAAGCTAAAATTATTGGGGCAGATAAGCGCACTGATGTTGCTTTAATTAAAATCGAAGCTACTAATTTACCTAAAGCTACCATTGGCGATCCATCATTGCTAAAAGTAGGAGAATGGGTAGCAGCGATTGGTTCGCCTTTTGGTTTAGAGAGCACCATGACAGCAGGCATTGTCAGCGCTAAAGGCCGTGCCTTGCCACAAGAAAACTTTGTACCATTTATTCAAACCGATGTGGCGATTAACCCCGGCAACTCTGGCGGTCCGCTCTATAACTTGCGTGGCGAAGTGGTGGGTATTAACTCGCAAATTTATAGCCGTAGCGGCGGTTCAATGGGTTTGTCTTTCAGTATACCGATTGACGTAGCGATTGATATTTCTAACCAGCTTAAAGCTAGTGGAAAAATCACACGTGGCTGGCTTGGTATTGCGATTCAGGAAATCACCAAAGAACTTGCAGAATCATTTGGCATGAAAAACACCAATGGCGCGCTCATTGCGGGCGTAGAGAAAAACAGCCCGGCCGATAAAGGTGGTCTGGAGCCAGGTGACGTGATTACCAAGTTTGATGGTAAATCAATTATGACTTCAAGTGATTTACCTCGTGCAGTAGGCGCTACCAAGCCTGGAAAAATTGTTCCAGTAGAAATTCTGCGCAAAGGTGCAGTTAAAAACCTGAATGTCGGCGTAGGTGAAATGCCTTCTGACCCTAATGATACGACACCGGCAGGCAAACCCGCACCTAAAGCCGAACCAAATAAAATTGGTCTCACATTAAAAGAGCTGACTCCACAGCAAAAGAAAAAACTTAACGGTAAAAATGGCTTGCTAGTGGCAGAAAGTAATGGTGCGGCAGCGCAGGCTGGTATTCGCCGTGGCGATGTGATACTTGGCTTGAATAACTCTGAGACGCAAAGCGTAGAGGCATTTAACAAGCAGATTAATGCCATTGCCGCAGGTAAAACTGTTGCGGTATTGGTGTTACGTGGCGAAAACACGCTGTATGTACCGATTAAAGTAACTAAGTAATTAGTTTTGATAATTAAAAAACCCGCTTCTCAGCGGGTTTTTTATTTGGATTTGCAGGGTGTGCAGGTTATTTTCCCTCGCTTTGACCGGCTTGGAATACAAAGGCAAGGTGTTACCTGTTTTTCTTGTTCAGATGTCAACGATATTTAGTGCTTATGCGCTATTAAACAGCAGTAATTGCATTTCATTTTGATGAAAGGATACAAAACATGAACAAGAATAGGACGAAAGTAGTTTCTGGATTAATGCTTGTCACATTGATTACAACGGCGTGTGGAACAGTGACTGGCGCAGCGGTAGGCGCGGGCGCAGGTGCTGCAGTTGGTGCTGGAACGGAGCATGGTGCGAAAAAAGGCGCTTTGATAGGCGCTGGTATTGGTGCTGCGGCTGGTGCTATTTACGATATCACAAAATAATGGAGACCCGGATGAACATAAATATGAATATATTGAAACGTTTAGTCGCTACAGCGACCATAGGATTGGCGATGGTAAGCGGAGCCGTAATGGCAGAAGATGCGGCTGTCAGCTGTGCTAAAGAGGGTACACCGGGACAGCTGGAAGGAAAAGTAATTAAGGTGGATATGGATCAGGAAAAAATAACGCTACGAGATACTAATGGCACAATTCATGAGTTTAACACCTCAAAGGAAACATTACAAGAATACAAAACTGGGGATACCATAAAAGCAAAACTCAGGTGTGAAAAATAATTAGATAAGAAATGATACGTAAAAAATAAGGCAGGAGCAGAACATTTGCCTCTGCTTTATTTTTTTACTCATTTTGGTGTGTTGTATTTTGGTTCATACATGCTTTTTTTGCTGGTTTCAAATACTTAACAAACCATGCAGTTGCCTGGCGCGCTACTTCTTCCAAAGTGCCGGGCTCTTCAAACAGGTGTGTTGCGTTGGGAATAATAGAGAGTTCTTTTTCACAGTGCATACAGGCATAGGCCTCGCGGTTTAGTTCAATCACCACATCATCCCAACCGCCGACCAGTAATAGGGTGGGGCAAGCGACATGGCCAAGGCTTCTCTGTCCTGCAAGGTCAGGACGGCCGCCGCGAGAAACTACTGCACTGATTTCGTCACCGCCCGCTGCAGCAGCCTGTAATGCAGCAGCAGCGCCGGTGCTGGCGCCAAAATACCCAAGCGGAAGATCTTTGGTGAGTGTTTCTTCCCAAACCCAGCTTGTGGCAATCAGCAGACGTTGCGTAAGCAGTGGAATATCAAATCGGGTTTGATAGTCGGTATCTTCCTCCGGAGTAAGCAAATCCATGAGCAGTGTGCCGATGCCACTGTCATGCAACACACTGGCAACATAATTATTACGTGGGCTATGTCGGCTGCTACCGCTACCGTGGGCGAACAGGACAATTCCTTTCGCATTTTCCGGCAATTCCAGCATACCTTCAATTTGAACATGATCTACAGCGATGTGTACCAGTTTTTTAACTTTTGCAGTCATCTTCGACCTCCTTATATATGAGCCATATTGATCGCAATGGGAATGCGTTTTCTGCCAAAATGTTCGGCCTGTTCTGCAAATCTGCCGGCGATGAGGGTAGAGCAGTTTGGACAACATCCATCCTTGGTCAGGCGATATTGGTTGATTTGATACCAGTCACGTATGATGAGAGGTGTGCTGCAGTTGGGGCAGAATGTTGTGTCGCCCTCTTGGTTATGTACATTGCCAGTGTAAACAAACTTCAGGCCTTCACGAATCGCAATTTCTCGTGCGCGGACCAAGGTTGTAGCGGGTGTTGCAGGGATATCCGGCATTTTGTAGTCCGGATGAAAGGCTGAGAAATGCAGCGGCACATCGGTGCCTAGTTCATTTCTAATCCAGCGGCACATGGCGGTGAGTTCTTCATCCGAGTCATTTTGGCCTGGAATCAGCAATGTAGTGATTTCAAACCATACATTCGTTTCATGTTTTAGGTAACGTAAGGTGTCCAGTACTGGCTGCAGGTGTGAGCCTGTCAGTTTGACGTAGAAATCATCGGTAAATGCTTTCAAATCGACATTTGCAGCATCTATTTTTGCGTAGAAATCCCGTCTGGCCTGATCATGCATATAACCGGCAGTAACTGCCACGGTTTTGATGCCACGTGCGTGGCAGGCATCGGCAACGTCCATCGCATATTCTGCAAAAATGACTGGGTCATTGTAGGTAAATGCCACGCTTTTACAGTGATATCTTTCAGCTGCAGCAGCAATAACACTGGGGGATGCCTGATCCATTAACCGATCCATATCCTTGGATTTGCTGATATCCCAGTTCTGACAGAATTTGCAGGCTAGATTGCACCCAGCGGTTCCGAAAGACAGCACACTACTGCCAGGGTAAAAATGGTTAAGTGGTTTCTTCTCGATGGGGTCGATGCAGAAACCGGAGGATCGTCCATAGGTCGTGAGTATCATCTGGTCGCCCTGACGCATCCGTACAAAACAGGCGCCACGCTGCCCTTCATGCAGCTTGCAGTCACGTGGACACAAGTCACACTGCATCCGTCCATCATCCAGCATATGCCAATAACGACCTAAGTAACCAGAATTTTCAATCATATTTACAACCTCTCATTTAAAACTTCGTTTTCTTTCGTAATATCCCTTTCTTTCCATTTACTTACAGAGTAACGATAAAGTTTGACTTCCTCATCCCAAAACTCAGGTCGCAAACCAGCTTTGTGTTTTAGGTGAGCCATAAATACTTCGACTTCTGGCAATTGCTCCCATACCTGCGGCAAGAAAGTGCTGCGATAATGACCAAACTCAAACACGACGCCATCAATACCCGGCTGTAGTTGGGCTAATGCTTCCTGTTCCCCGGAAAACACCAGTGGCTGCATAGCCGATAGCAGCGAAATCTCGATTTCTGTAGAATCTAGCTCCTGTAACGTCAAGGGAGAAAAGCGCGGATCACGAAAAGCGGCAGCATGAGCATTGGCTTTCACATCGATCAGCAAAGGGCGATGTGCCTCTAATGTGCCGATGCAGCCGCGTAAATTTTGATTTTGAGTCAGTGTGACAAAACTTGCACCTTTTTCATGTAGCCATGGTAAATCTTCGTTGGTCGCGCTGTACGGTTTTCCTAATGCGTTGGAAATGGTGGCTCGCGCAATCGGGATTAATACCTTTCCTGGATTCTCTGTTGTGGTGGCAGTATTTTTAGGCATTGCCAGTTTCCTCGGCAAACATGAGGGAGGCATAGCCAACTACTCGGCTTTTATCGCCGGCAGTATCGCCAGAATTGCACAAATCCAGTAATGTTGGCTTAAGGTGATGGCGTTTAGCGGCTAGAACTAGACCATTGACTGGTGTGCCGCCGCAAGCTTGATGGTGCGTCAGTGTATCTTTCATGCTGAGTATGTTTTGCACGGTTTCCCTGTCCACCGTCTGCGCTACTGCATATGGCAAAAAATGGGATAGGTCAGAGCTGATAACGATCAATGTTTCTGGACCACCCCATAAGGTATCTAATACTTCTGCCACTTCAGCGGGGGTGGCGTCACCGACCGCCAGTGGTACCAGTGTGAAATCATCCAGAACAGTTTGCAGAAAAGGCAATTGCACTTCCAGCGAATGTTCGAGTGCGTGGGCGGCTGGGCTAATTACCACTTGATTTAAATGGCTTAGGGATGCAATGGCTAGCTGGTCAAGCTCAACTTCACCCAGTGGTGTAGCAAAAGCATCAGCATCAGGAAGGGCTAAGCCGCGTACCGGAACGCGATGCACTGGCCCCAGCAATATTACACGCTTGATTGTCTTGCGCCCTGAAACAAGACGTGCGTAGGCATTGGCAGCAGTTTGGCCAGAATAAATATAGCCGGCATGCGGTACAATGATTGCTTTGGGTGTGGTATGGCTAAAATCTGCTGCTGTTGCCGCATTTAGAAACGTTTCAATCTCATTGGACAATACTTGTCTATTGCCTGGATAAAAGGCACCAGCGACAGCAGGTTGACGAACAGTATGCATATTGGCTCTCCTTTTGGCAGCAAATGAATTCTTATTGCTACTGTGGGGTTGTTTTACAGTTTTTCAAGTAAAAGTTTGCATCAGCTAGACAATGAAACATATATAAAATGCATAATTAATTACAAACTAATCAAGCATTTGTTGTAAAATCACGCCTATTGAGAAAAGGCGCTTTAGGCGCCTTATCTGTTTGTAAAAAAGCTTGATAAAGACAACATGAAAAACATCCGTAATTTCTCCATTATCGCGCACATTGATCACGGTAAATCCACCTTGGCTGATCGTATTATTCATTTATGCGGCGGCCTGGAAGACCGCGAGATGGAAGCACAAGTGCTTGATAGTATGGATATTGAGCGCGAGCGTGGCATCACCATTAAGGCGCAAACTGCTGCGCTGCAATATAAGGCAAATGATGGGCAGATTTATAACCTGAATCTGATTGATACGCCTGGCCATGTGGATTTCAGCTACGAGGTTTCGCGTTCACTTTCTGCTTGCGAAGGCGCGCTGCTGGTAGTGGATGCCAGCCAAGGCGTCGAGGCGCAGAGCGTGGCCAATTGCTATACTGCGATTGATTTAGGCGTAGAAGTGACGCCGGTGCTTAATAAGATTGATTTACCTTCTGCCGACCCTGACCGTGTAATGCAAGAGATTGAAGACGTGATAGGCATAGATGCCAGCGATGCGGTGCGTTGTTCTGCCAAAACGGGCGAGGGTGTGCGTGATGTGCTTGAGGCCGTAGTAGCAAAAGTGCCTCCTCCAAAAGGCAATGTGGATGCGCCTCTCAAGGCATTGGTAATTGATGCTTGGTTTGATAACTATGTGGGCGTAGTGATGCTGGTACGTGTGGTTGACGGCGTGCTAAAACCAAAAGAAAAAATTCGCTTGATGGCTTCGGGCGCACAGCATTTATGTGAACAAGTGGGCGTGTTCACACCAAAATCATTGCAAAAACCTGCACTTTCAGCAGGTGAAGTAGGGTTTGTAATCGCAGGCATTAAGTCATTGGCGGACGCCAAAGTGGGCGATACCGTTACGCATACTGACAAGCCGGCTAGCGAGCCGTTAGCAGGTTTTAAAGAGGTTAAGCCGCAAGTCTTTGCTGGGCTTTATCCGGTGGAATCTAATCAGTTCGAGGCCTTACGAACGGCGCTGGAAAAACTGAGTCTGAATGATTCCAGTTTGTTGTTTGAACCTGAAAACTCTACTGCGCTGGGCTTTGGTTTTAGATGCGGTTTTTTAGGCTTGCTGCACATGGAAATTGTGCAAGAGCGCTTAGAGCGTGAGTACGACATGGATTTGATTACCACGGCACCAACCGTGGTATATGAACTGTTATTAAAAGATGGGTCGGTTGTGCAGATCGAGAATCCATCACGCTTGCCAGAGCCTTCGCGCATCGAAGAGATTCGTGAGCCGATAATTAGTGTGCATTTGTTAATGCCTCAAGACTATGTGGGGCCTGTAATGACGCTATGTAATAACAAGCGCGGTATTCAAAAAAACATGCAGTATATGGGCAGACAGGTGATGCTAAGTTATGAAATGCCACTGAATGAAGTCGTACTGGATTTTTTTGATAAACTTAAATCGGTATCACGTGGCTATGCCAGCATGGACTATGAGTTTCTGGAATTCAGAGCGGCGGATTTGGTAAAGCTTGATATTATGGTGAATGGCGATCGTGTTGATGCGCTAAGTCTGATCGTGCACCGCAGCAACAGCCAGTATCGTGGTCGCGAAGTGGCCGCTAAAATGCGGGAGTTAATTCCACGCCAGATGTTTGATGTGGCGATTCAAGCGGCGATAGGTGCGAATATTATTGCGCGTGAAACAGTCAAAGCCATGCGTAAAAACGTAATTGCGAAATGTTATGGCGGTGACATTACACGGAAAAGAAAACTGCTAGAAAAACAAAAAGAGGGTAAAAAACGAATGAAACAAGTGGGGAATGTGGAGATACCACAAGAGGCGTTTTTAGCCATTTTAAGAGTAGAGGACAAATAAATAATGTATTTTGCGTTATTCATGGTGGTAATACTTGTAGTGACAGGTTTGATCTGGCTGCTGGATATTTATGTGCTGAAAAAAAATCGTGGCGATGCAAAAGAGCCTTGGTATGTAGAATATGCAAAAAGCTTTTTCCCTGTAATTCTCTTGGTGTTCGTACTACGCTCGTTTTTAGTTGAGCCATTCAAGATTCCATCAGGCTCAATGATGCCAACGCTGTTGGCTGGCGATTATATTCTGGTAAATAAATTCACTTATGGCTTGCGCGTACCCATTTTAAATAATACGTTTTTTGAGATGGATCACCCAAAGCGCGGTGATGTGTTTGTGTTTCATTACCCGCCTGATCCTACGATTGACTATATTAAGCGCGTGGTAGGTTTACCTGGAGATAAAATTCAATATCAGGATAAGCATCTAGTTATTAACGGAAATCCGTTAAATGTGAAATTTGAAGATAATTACGAATATGAAATGGAGGGTGCAAATATTATTAGTGCGCATCGTTCAAAAGAACAATTAGGTGATGTGCAGCATGATATTTTGATTCATGATATTCCTAATCAATACAATTCAGATGCGCTAGGTGCTAGACTACTTGATGGAGAAACCATTACAGTGCCTGAAGATAGCTATTTTGCCATGGGTGATAACCGTGACAATAGCGCAGATAGCCGTGTATGGGGTTTTGTACCAGAACGTAATTTGGTGGGCAAGGCATTTTTCATCTGGTTTAATTTTGATAATTTTGGCAGAATTGGCAATTCAATCAAATAGTTTGGCAATACATTAAGGGGGCGATATGCAAAATACAATACAACAGAAGCAGCAAGGGATGACATTTATTGGCCTAGTGCTGGTGATTGCTGCAGGCGTGTTTTTGGCTATATTAGCGATGAAAGTTACGCCGGCTTACATCGAGTTTATGGGAGTAAAAAAAGCCATTCAAAGGCTTGCCGATGATCCTGCATTTAATGAAATGGGTAAAAAAGAGATTATCCAAGCATTTAATAAATCCGCAGAGGTTGGCTATATAACTGTTATCAGAGGTAATGATTTGGTCATAGAAAAAGGCCAGACTGGTAATGTGGTAACAGCACAATACCAAGTTACTATTCCGATTGTGGCTAATGCCAGCGTATTGCTCGACTTTAATGCCACAACGGCTAAATAAGTTATCATTAGCATGTCTATAGACAGTCTTGCTAAAGATAATATTATCAAGCATATTGGCTATCCGTTTAAAACGCCTGCATTGCTCTCGCAGGCACTTACGCACCGGAGTTTTAGCGGCAACAATAATGAGCGCTTGGAGTTTTTGGGCGATGGCGCGCTTAATTTCATTATTGCCAATCAGCTTTATCAGCGCTTTCCCAAACTCTCTGAGGGCGATTTAAGCAGGTTGCGGGCGCAACTGGTTAAGGAATCCAGCCTTGCTGAGATTGCGCTTAGCTTGAATGTCGGCGAATCCCTAAAGCTTGGGGAAGGTGAGCTTAAAAGTGCCGGCTGGCGCCGCCCTTCTATTTTAGCGGATGCAGTGGAAGCTATTATTGGTGCGGTTTATCTGGATGGTGGGTTTCAGGCTGCCGAAATGTTTGTGTTAGTCTTATACCAAGACAAGCTGGCTACCATTGATCCTAAAATCATTGACAAAGACGCTAAATCCACGCTGCAGGAATACCTTCAGGGCAAGAAAATCGAGTTGCCTGATTACAATGTAGTTTCAATTGACGGCGAGGCGCATGCACAGACTTTCAAAATAGAATGTGTGATAAAAAAACTTAATATCTCTACGATTGGTGAAGGTACCAGTCGTCGAGTTGCTGAACAGCAGGCGGCGCAGTTGGCGCTTGAAAAAATAAAAGAAGAAAATATTTAATGAAGAAATTTGTTCAATGAAACAAGATTTTAGATGCGGTACGGTTGCTATCGTTGGACGCCCTAATGTGGGGAAGTCTACTTTGCTCAACCATATATTGGGCATGAAGTTGGCGATTACTTCACGAAAAGCGCAGACTACGCGCCATCGCTTATTGGGAATCCACACTACTGAAGACACGCAGTTTTTGTTTGTAGATACGCCAGGATTTCAGCAAAAACATATCAATGCACTCAATAAAACGCTGAATAAGACAGTCACACAGGTGCTGACAGAGGTTGATGTCGTATTGTTTGTCATTGAGCCAATGAAATTAGGCGATGCAGACAAAAAAGTATTAAGTTTGCTGCCGAAAGATAAGCCAGTATTGTTAGTGGTGAATAAATCCGATTTGATGGGCGACAAAGGCAACTTATTGCCATTGATTCAGGATTTTGATTTACTTCATGATTTTGCGGAAATTATCCCTGTCAGTGCGAAAAAAAGCTTGAATTTAGACGAACTGCTGGCCGCTACAAGAAAGTACCTGCCTGAACAGCCCGCTATCTATGGTGATGATGAGCTTACCGATAAGAATGAACGTTTCTTGGCTGCCGAGCTTATTCGTGAAAAGTTATTTCGCCTGCTGGGTGACGAAGTGCCGTATTCCGTTGCTGTTGAAATTGAAAAGTTTGAAGTACTGAAAAATTTACGTCGTATTTTTGCTGCAATTATTGTCGATAAAGAGAGTCAAAAACCCATGATTATTGGCAAGGGCGGTGATAAACTGAAACAGATATCCACCGAAGCACGTCAGGACATGGAAAAATTGTTTGGTGGTAAAGTATATTTGGAGACATGGGTGAAAGTAAAGGGTGGCTGGGCGGATGATGAAAGGGCGTTGAAAAGTCTGGGGTATTAGCCAAGGATACTGGTCATGTCAGATAGTAACGTTTTTAATCTACCAATTTATGGTAAACCTATCGAACTGGAAGACCAAGGCGTTTACTTTGCCAAAAATAAAAAAACGGGTGCAATTAACAATGTGTTTCACTTGATTTACGAAGAAAGCGAATGGTATTTATACCAACTGAAAAATACCAGAAAAGATGGCGAAATGGGCTGGGTTATCTTGGCAGACAATGGCGATTACCCACTTAAAAGTGTGGCGACAGATGAAATCAGACATCATTTTGACAAGCCGGAATATGCTGAGCCTAAAGGTGCTTGGCAACTCATGCGTAATTCACGTTATGGTTTTGGTAAGTTCACGCCACTGCATGCAGAAGACGACATTAAATACGCAATGATTTTATTTTCAGGCACTGAAATGCCAGAATTACCAAAAATGCTAGTGCCCCTATTGATCCAAAAAGCTGAGGATGAAGTCTTAAAAAGTTTAGCTGAACTGGATTAAAAAATGGCAATCAGAGCGGAATCACATCGTTTAGATAACCAGCCAGTGTATGTGCTGCACACCTATCCATTTAAAGAAACCAGTCTTGTAGTCGAGCTTTTCAGCAAACAGTTTGGGCGTATCGCAGCTATTGCAAAAGGCGCACGCCGGCCACGTTCAACAATGCGCGGCATGTTGCAATCGTTTCAGTTGTTAAGTGGGGCTTGGTCAGGCAAGAACGAGCTTAAAACCTTACACAGTCTGGATTGGAATTCAGGGTTAACCTTGATTCGAGGTGAGGCATTGATGTGCGGCTTTTATATGAATGAACTCTTGCTGCGTTTATTGCCGCGTGAAGATGCGCATGAAACCTTGTTTGAATATTATACTAATACGATGCAAACATTGGCAGATGGTAGTGATTTGGCGACAACACTACGTCGATTTGAATTGAAGCTACTGCAGGAAATGGGCTATGCTGTGCCTTTGCTGACAGACGAAAATGGGCAGAAAGTCGAAGTTGAAAAAACATATCGCTACGAAGCCGAGTATGGGGCATGCGAGCTAACATCGACCAGAAATGGCGTACAATTGAGCGGAAAGACTTTGCTGGATATGGCGGATGACGACTATTCTGACAGTTTTACACAGAGTCAAAGCAAACAGTTGATGCGTTATTTGCTGGCGCATTATCTGGGAGATAAGCCGCTACACACACGGCAATTGCTAATAGACTTACAAACAATTTAGAAAAATACATAATGATCAAATTAGGCGTTAACATTGACCACGTTGCTACCATCCGCCAGGCGCGTGGGACAAAGTATCCCAGTGTGGTGCAGGCTGCGTTGCGTGCTGAGCAGGCGGGCGCAGACAGTATTACCCTGCACCTGCGTGAGGACCGCCGTCATATGCAGGATGCAGATATTTTTGCACTGCGCCCATTGCTGCAAACCAAGATGAATCTTGAATGTGCTGTTACGGATGAGATGATAGGCATCGCCTGTCAGGTCAAGCCGCAAGATGTATGCCTGGTACCGGAGCGGCGCGAGGAGCGCACGACGGAAGGTGGGCTGGATGTCGTGTCTCATTTTGACAAGATACAAGCTGCTTGCACAAAACTGGCTGCACAGGGTGTTCGCGTATCACTTTTTATTGGGCCAGACATACATCAAATTGAGGCAGCTAAAAGAACTGGCGCTCCAGTGGTGGAAATCCATACTGGGGCCTATGCTGACGCAGAAAATGAGGCTGAGAAAGTAATGGAGCTGGCGCGTGTCAAACAAGCGGTTGCGCACGCCAAGAGTCTCAATCTGATTGTCAATGCAGGGCACGGTCTGCATTACCATAATGTGCATGAAATCGCGGCGATTCCCGGCTTGGAAGAGCTGAATATCGGCCATGCGATTGTGGCGCATGCCTTATTCGTTGGATGGGACAATGCGGTAATCGAAATGAAATCTCTTATCAAGGAATTTGCAGCATAGTATGATCTTTGGCATTGGCACGGACATCGTTGAAGTCGCACGTATTGAGGCCTCAATTCAACAGTTTGGGAATGACTTTGCCAAACGCATTCTGGCGGATAGCGAATTTGCAAGTTACTCCGAATCGCACATCAAAGCACGTTTTTTAGCCAAACGTTTCGCTGCAAAAGAGGCATTTTCAAAAGCATTAGGTACAGGTTTGCGCGCTCCTGCTACTTTTCAGAATATCGCGGTTTCACATGATGATTTGGGCAAGCCGATGTTGATTCTGGTGGCAGAATTGCAAGCTTTTTTACAAAGCAAGAACATCACTAAAGCCCATGTCAGCATTAGTGATGAAAAGAATTTGGCGGCTGCTTTTGTGGTACTGGAAACGTGAGTGATATAGATTACAAACGTCGCTTCGGCGGCGTCAGCAGACTGTACGGCGAGACGGGGCTGACCAAGATGCAAGCTGCTCATATATGTGTGATCGGCATAGGCGGCGTGGGCTCATGGGCGGCAGAAGCACTGGCGCGCAATGCTGTCGGCGAAATCACCCTAATTGATTTGGATAATATTGCTGAAAGCAATGTAAACCGGCAAATTCATGCGTTGGAAGGTGAGTTCGGTAAGGCGAAAGTTGCTGCTATGGCACAGCGTATTCATGCTATTAATCCGTGGTGTAAAGTACATGAGATCGAAGATTTTGTAACACCAGAAAATGTGGATAGTATGCTCAATCGCAGCTTTGATGTGGTGCTGGATGCGATTGATAATGCCAAAACCAAAGTCGCGATTGCAGCGTATTGCCGCGAGAATAAAATAACACTTATCACTACGGGCGGCGCTGGCGGCAGGTTAAACGTAACGAAATTGAAAGTGGCAGACTTGGCAGAGGTGCAGGGTGATAAATTGCTGGCCAAAGTGCGCCACCAGTTGCGCCGTGATTTTCATTTCCCTAAAGCTACAAGTTCCAAAAAATCTGAGAAATTTGGCATTCAGGCAGTATATTCTGACGAACAAACGATAAAACCAGATGCTCTTGAGACAAGCTGCGATGTGACTTCTGCTGATGCTAAAAATAGCGCAATTACAGGTTTAAATTGTGCTGGATATGGTTCAAGCGTGTGCGTAACGGCTTCGTTTGGCTTTGTAGCTGTAAGTTTGGTTTTGCAGCAACTATTAGAAAAAGTGACTATTAGTTAAGTTTCATTAAACTGTCATAATTCTGCACATAAAGTGTCATAAGATATTATGCTATGACCATTTCAAAATATAATCTCTTAGATCGAGATTTAAGCATTTTAAGCTTTAACGAGCGAGTGCTCTCACTTGCAGAGCGAGACGATTATCCATTATTAGAGCGCTTAAGGTTTTTATGTATTGTTGCATCTAACTTAGATGAGTTTTTTGAAGTGCGCATGCCGCAACAGCTGCAAGCGGTGCGGGACAACATCATGCAAGGTCTGGTGAGCATTCAAAGCTTTGTACAAGTATCTAACAAGGCGCATGAACTGGTGGCTAAGCAGTATAGGTTGTTTAACAATGTGCTGATGCCAGATCTGGAAAAATCCGGCGTGCAGCTTGTTTCGGGCAGTGTGCGCACGCAAGCGCAAATTGACTGGGTGGCGCAATACTTCAAGCGTGAGGTTAAGCCGCTGCTGATGCCCGTGGCGCTAGATCCGTCACACCCGTTTCCCCAAGTGGCGAATAAATCGCTTAATTTTATTGTGCAGTTGGAATATGCACATAATCAGGAACGCAATATCGCGATTGTCAGGGTTCCACGAGTTGTTCCGCGTTTGGTTAAGTTACCTGCCAATATCAGTTATCAGCAGCAATGCTTTGTTTCGCTCACCAGTATTATCCGCGCAAATTTGGCTGATTTGTTTGTGGGCGCCCGCATTGAGCATTTTTCGCAATTTCGCGTGACGCGCAACTCGGATTTGGCGCTGGATGAAGATGATGTAAGTAATTTGCGTCTTGCGCTACGCGAAGAATTGGCTCACAGGCAATATGGTGAAGCGGTGCGTTTGGAGGTGTCACACGAATGCGATGAAGCGTTAGCAAATTTCTTGCTTGAGCAGTTTGATTTGCAGCAGCCTGCTTTGTATCGTGTCAATGGACCGGTGAATCTAGGTCGATTGATTCAATTGCCCGACATGGCCGAGGGCGCGGATTTAAAATTTAGCAATTACGTTCCGCAATGGCCTAAAGGTTTGGCTAAAAACCAGTCTATTTTGGCGCAAATTAAAGATAAGGATATTTTAATTCACCAGCCATTTGAAAGTTTTGATGCGGTGATTCAAATGTTGGAAGAAGCGGTTAAAGATGATGATGTATTGGCGATTCGCCAGACGATTTACCGCACAGGCTCCGACCCGCGTATCTTGCGTGCGCTGCAGGAAGCCGTGCGCCGCGGCAAAGAAGTGTTGGTGGTGGTGGAGCTCAAAGCGCGCTTTGACGAAGAAGCCAATATTAACTGGGCGGAATCGTTGGAATCGATTGGTGCGCAAGTGGTGTACGGCGTGGTGGGTTTAAAAACGCATGCCAAAATGCTGTTGATAATGCGCCGCGAAGGTAAGACCATCAAGCGTTACGCGCACCTTTCTACCGGTAATTACAATCCTAAAACCGCCAAAATGTACACGGATGTTTGTATGCTCACATCCGATGCCACTGTGACGCGCGAGATGGAGTATGTGTTCCGCTACTTAACCAGCGAATTGCCTTTACCACGTATGCAGCAATTATTGGTTGCACCGTTTACCTTGCAATCAGCCATGCTCACACAAATTAAAAAAGCACAAAACGCCGCTGCGAAAGACCAGTCAGCCAGTATCGTGGCAAAAATGAATTCGCTTACTGATGAAGTGCTGGTGCATGCGCTCATCAACGCGGCCACAAAAGGCGTTCAGATAGACTTGATCGTACGGGGAGCATGTATCTTGCCAGTTGATTTGCCACAATTGCAAGGCCGCGTAAGGGTGCGCTCGATTGTGGGGCGCTTGCTAGAACACTCGCGCGTGTTTTATTTTAATATTAATCAAGACATTAATATTTGGCTATCAAGTGCAGATTGGATGAACCGAAATATGACGCGTCGAGTAGAAGTAGCTTGGCCGATTCATGATGCTGTCATGCAAAAACGTATCATAGAAGATTTATTAACGCCTTATTTACAAGATAATATCGACGCATTTGAGCTTGGCGCACAAGGAGAATATAAACCAGTGCGTACTTCATCATTGCGCGCTACCAGCAACATCAGTTGCCAAAGTATGCTGATTGAAAAGCATAGCTTAAAATGACAATAGCAATTAAAAACCTCATCTTATGGCGACATGCCGAGGCAGAGCATGTGGATATTGCATTAAGTGTAGAAGATGATATGGCGCGTAAGCTTACGCCTAAAGGCGAGCGTCAGGCAAGGCTCATGGCACGCTGGCTGCATAAACATTTACCTAAAAACTTAATGTTGATATCAAGCCCTGCAGTACGTGCTTTTCAAACAGCAGAAGCTTTAAACTACAATATCAATTTGCATCCAGATTTAAAGCCTGGCGCAGACCTGAATGAGATTTTAATTGTTCTGGAAAATATCGAAACATCAAAACAAAATTTGCTGATTGTGGGACACCAGCCATGGCTGGGTGCTTTGGTGGCGCATCTAACAGGCTATTCAGATAGGGATGTTAATATAAAAAAAGGCGCAATTTGGTGGTTGCGCCAATCCACAATTCAGCCCGGACAATACAATATATTCACTGTACAAACACCAAGCCTCTTGCCAAGTTAATTTAAAAAATTAACTTATCCTCTTTTGTTAGGGCGTCCAGTTTTTATCACTGGAATCTTAGCTAACGTAGTTTTGAGCGTATTGTCACTCATAGCCACTAATAATTTAATACCCGCACGTAGAAGCTCACTTTTCTTCGCGGGTTGTCCCATGGCTGTCAAGCGTGTTTTCAACAGAGCGATTTGCGCATATTCGTCTTTAGGCATGGTGAAGCTATCGCGCTCCATTTTGATTTTTTCTGGCTTCGCTTTTTTTGTATCCTTTCTAGCTTCTTTTTTTACTGTTGTAGCCTTGGGTTTTGTGACACTCGTTGTTTTAGCCGCTAGTTTTGTAACCGGTTTAGGGTTACTTAAAACAGCTGGTTTAGCAACCGGTTTAGCTACAATGGGTTTTGGAATTGGGGTTTTTTTGACAACGGCTTTAGCTGTAGTAGCTGTTTTAGTAGCAGCAGGTTTAAGCCCTAATGCCTGAGCTTGTATCGGTGATATTTTTGACATGACATTCTCCATATAAACGGTATAAACAGTTTATACCGTTTATATTGCATGTCAACTGTCATATTTCTGTAATAAATATAGCTAATTCACTGAATAATATTAATCTTGAGCAGAAACAACTAGGCTCCAGTTGGTTTTCTGCCAGGCAAGAATTTCCTCTTCCAGCAGGTATGAGGTTTGTGGAAAGGCTTCTTGCCAAGCGCTTGGCAAGCTCAATAAAAAAGTATTGCCAGCACGTTCTAGCTTAATGTTTTTTATAACAGGCATATTGCGAGAGTGGCAGAAAATAACGGCCAGGCGTAAAGAAAGCAATTTAAAAATAAAACTTTCGTCGTTAAAGTCTGCGTCCAGCTTTCTGAGTTTACCGCTATGACCAAGCACCAACAAGCTCAAACGATGTAACTCGCTTTGTGCAAAGCCCATCAGCTCAGTGTTATCTAAGATATAAGCACCATGTTTATGCGACTCGCTATGAGAAATGGCGCTACCAACTTCGTGGCACTTTGCTGCCCAAATGAGTGATTGTCTGCGTTTATAAAGTTCGTGTGGATTGTCATCAAGAATGGTAGGCAAAAGTGCATTAAAAAAACTCAAAGCAACTTTGGCCACATTGCCAGCGTGAGTTTTATTCACGCCAAATTTTGAAATGAGATATTCAATTGATGCGTCGCGCAGATCCTCTGAGTTTGCATCATCTTGCCCCATCATGTCATACAGCAAGCCGTGACGCAGCGCACCTTTCGCCACTATTAACGTGTCGACTTTAAGCAAGTCAAATACGCCGATTAATACACACAGGCCGCCAGCAATTACGGGTTTGCGGTCTTCTTTTAATCCAATTAAATCCAGCTTATCAACCGTTTTAGCTTTGATTAACTGCGCACGCAGCCAAACCAAGCCTTTTCGCGTGATTTTATCTTCTTCAAATCCAGCGCCTGCTAATATCTCAGCAATTGCGCCCACAGTGCCCGATGCTCCGTAAGCGACATCCCAGTATTGATGTTGATAAACATCTGCAACAGCATCAAGAAAAGACTCAGCAGCGATTTCGGCGCGCTGAAAGTTTTTCTCGCTTAATGTGCCGCCGGCAAAATATTTAAGTGACCAGGCCACCGAGCCTACGCGAAGTGAATCTGTAGTTTCCGCAGTTAAATGTTGGCCTAAAATAAACTCTGTTGAGCGCCCGCCGATATCAATGACTAAACGTTTTTCATCAGATTGTGGCAGTAAGCGGCTTACACCTTGATAGATAAGCCGTGCTTCTTCAACGCCCGAAATCACTTCTACTTCATAACCTAAAGCCTTTTTGGCTAGCTTGAGAAACACATCGCGGTTTCTGGCTTCGCGCAGTGTTTGCGTAGCAACTGCCCGCACATGGTGCCTGGGGAAACCTTTCAAGGTTTCTCCGAAGCGTGCCAGACACTTAAGACCTCGCTCAATCGCTTCTGGCTTTAGATTCCGCTCTTCATCCAGATCGCCGCCTTGCCGTACGGACTCTTTCAAATAGTCTACACGCTGAATTCGGCCATTTTCATAGCGACCAATCTCTAATCTGAAACTGTTTGAACCTAAATCAACTGCTGCAAGCAGGGTTTCTGGGGAAGTAAAATCATTATTTTGCATAACTGATTTATAGCATATTTCCCTAACAATTTGATGACATACAGGTAATTACTTACCAATTACGCGCTCATATTCAGGGAAATAACGCGCAATCACACTTAAATCGAAATTGCGCAAAATGCTGGTATTGGGCTCGCGCTCAAGCAGAAACTCAAAAGATTTTTTCACCAGTTGTATGGTAGTGATTTTCCCGGTAGTAAGTTTTTGTGCATAGTCAGCTTGAACTCTCACTTCGTGTGTGGTTGTAGATTTGTCTACAACAGTGACTTGAAAAGTCATCTCATCCAACTGGGATACTTTGATTTCTGCCATTTTTTAGCTTCCATTCATCTTGAAATTTAGGGATGCACCCCAATTTACAACAAATCGTTGGTTATAAAAAGTTTGCTATCAAAATTTAAGAAAAAAGGAGTTTATATGGCAGCAGAGCATTTAGCCTTTCAGGCAGAAGTGAAGCAATTATTGCAGTTGATGATTCACTCGTTGTATTCAAATAAAGAAATTGTATTGCGCGAGTTGATATCAAATGCTTCTGACGCGGCAGACAAACTGCGCTTTGAAGGCTTATCAAACAGTGCATTATATGAAAATGACAGCGACTTGAAGATTCGCATCGCCTTTGACAAATCCGCGCGAACAGTGACAATTTCGGATAACGGTATTGGCATGAGTCGCGATGAAGTGATTCACAATATTGGCACCATTGCCAAATCTGGCACCAAAGAATTCTTTCAAAGTTTAACGGGCGATCAGGCTAAAGATGCCAACCTGATTGGCCAATTTGGTGTGGGTTTTTATTCATCCTTTATTATCGCTGATAAAGTTACCTTGATTACGCGCCGTGCGGGTGAAAAAGAGGCTGTGAAATGGGAGTCTGCCGGAGAGGGCGATTATACGCTCGAGGCCATGGAAAAAGCCACGCGTGGCACAGACGTGATTCTGCATTTGCGCGATGGTGAGGATGAGTTCCTGAATGACTGGAAACTTAAAACGGTTATCCGTAAATATTCCGACCATATCACGCTTCCAATCGTGATGAAAAAATCGGAGTGGAAAGACGGCGAACAAATCCCTACTGATGAAGATGAAACGGTGAACAAAGCTTCAGCTTTGTGGGCGCGTGCCAAGAATGACATCACCGAAGAAGAATACCAGGAGTTTTACAAACACGTTTCGCATGATTTTGAAAATCCGCTCGCTTATACGCATAGCCGTGTAGAGGGAAAGCAGGAATACATTTCCTTGCTCTATATTCCAAGCAAGGCGCCGTTTGATTTATATGATAGAGAACGCCGCCATGGTATTAAACTCTACGTGAAGCGCGTATTTATTATGGAAGATGCGGAAAAGCTCATGCCGCAATACTTGCGATTTGTACGAGGGGTAATTGATTCCGCTGACCTGCCATTGAATGTTTCGCGCGAGATTTTGCAGGACAGCCGCGATGTGGATGCGATTAAAAATGGCTCCGTAAAAAAAGTGCTTGGTTTGCTCGAAGATATGGCGAAAGATAAATCCGAAGATTACGCCAAATTTTGGGCTGAGTTTGGCCGTGTGCTCAAAGAAGGGCCAGGCGAAGACTTTGCCAATAAAGAAAAGATAGCTGGATTGCTGAGATTCGCCAGTACCCATGCTGATACAAATGCACAAACGGTTTCATTGGCTGACTACGTTGGCCGCATGAAACCTGAACAAGAAGCGATTTACTATATCACTGCTGATACTTTTGCAGCGGCACAGCATTCACCACACTTGGAAATCTTCCGCAAAAAAGGCATTGAAGTATTGTTGTTGAGTGACAAGGTAGACGAATGGCTGCTGGGTAGTTTGACAGAATTTGAAGGCAAAAAACTACAATCCATTGCCAAAGGCGATTTGGACTTGGGTAAACTGGAAGATGAAGCTGAGAAAGAAGCTCAAAAGAAAATCGAGGAAGAGTCTAAGTCGTTGATTGAGCGCATTAAAATATCGCTGGGAGATGCGGTAAAAGACGTGCGTGTTACGCATCGTCTTACTGACTCGCCTGCTTGCCTAGTGGCTGGCGAGCATGATTTATCCGGGAATTTGGCACGCATGCTGAAAGCGGCAGGTCAGAAAGCGCCTGAAAGCAAGCCGATTCTGGAGCTAAACCCAGAGCACAAGCTGGTAAAGCGTATGGAGACCGAAACCGAGGATGCTGCATTTAAGGATCTAGCACATTTGCTGTTCGATCAGGCACTGCTAGCGGAAGGTGGCCAATTGGATGATCCTGCAGGCTTTCTCAAACGTATGAATAGACTTATCGCTTAATTTTTCATTATCAACACTATCGGCCTGCAAAGCGCATACAGCTTGCCTTTCAGGCCGATATTTTTTGTAATGAACACGCGTATATGTATGTAAATGGTATGTTTTCGGATGAAATAGCGAGCAAGGTTGGCGTGAAATTTGCTAAAATGTTATTAACTTAAAAGCATTTTGACATTTTTTGAAAGCACCATCCTGATGAAAATCAACAAAACTAAAGCCACTGTCTTGCCCAAACTTACCCCTATCAAACAAGCACTGCAAAACCATTTAATTTTTTCATGTTTTAAGACTGATGAGGTCGCTACGCCGAGAGATTGGTATCATACAGCCGCCTATACGGTGCGTGATCATGTTGTGGAGCGGTGGGTAAAGACCTCTAGTAATTACAATGAGCATGATTCTAAGCGTGTTTATTATCTTTCATTAGAGTTTTTAATAGGCCGTATGTTAAGTAATGCTGCACTAAACTTGGGCATAAAGGATGAATTAAGTGCAGGCTTAAGTGCATTAGGGCATAGCATGGAGGCGGCCGAGGAGATGGAGCACGATGCCGCGTTAGGTAATGGTGGTCTTGGTCGCTTGGCAGCATGCTTTCTGGATTCAATGGCAACCATGGATATTCCTGCAACTGGCTATGGTATCCGCTATGAATATGGCATGTTCAAGCAATCAATAGAGCATGGCCAGCAGGTGGAGAATCCTGACAACTGGTTGCGTTACGGCAATGTCTGGGAGTTCCAGCGGCCTGAAGTGACTTACATCATTAAGTTTTATGGACGTGTCATTGAGGTGCCAGAAAACAACCATGGTATAACGCATCACTGGGTCGACACAGAGCATGTGGTAGCAATGGCATACGATGTGCCTGTGCCAGGTTACGGCACGGAAACCGTGAACAATTTACGACTTTGGTCTGCTAAAGCGGCGCGTGAATTTGATTTGCGTCATTTTAATGATGGCAATTATGAGCGTGCAGTTGAAGAACGTAACGAAACAGAGACAATTTCAAAAGTGCTTTATCCAAATGACGCTTCTGCGTCGGGTCGCGAACTGAGGCTCAAGCAGCAGTACTTCTTTGTGTCCGCTTCAATTCAGGATATTTTGCGTCGCTTCTTGAGTATGCATGAGATGAAAAAGCCAGCAGATTGGCAATTATTACCTGAGAAGATTGCCATTCAACTCAACGATACGCACCCCGCAATTGGCGTGGCTGAGATGATGCATCAGTTGGTGGATATGCACCATCTGGATTGGGCTTTAGCATGGAGCTTAGTGAACAAGATTTTTGCCTACACCAACCACACGCTCATGCCGGAAGCGCTTGAAACCTGGTCTATAGATCTCTTTGGCACGCTCTTACCGCGTCATCTGGAAATCATTTACGAAATTAATCATCAATTTCTAATCATGGTCAATCATCATTTTCCAGGTGATGTTGATTTAATTAATCGTGTGTCAATTGTGGACGAGTCACACGGTCGCCGCATTCGTATGGCGCATCTGGCTGTGGTGGGTAGTCACACGGTGAATGGTGTGGCAGCTTTGCATAGTGATTTATTGAAAACAACATTATTTGCCGATTTTAATAAAATATTCCCTGGTAAATTTACTAATGTGACCAATGGCATTACACCACGACGCTGGCTGAATCAAGCCAATCCTGGCCTAACAGGCTTGATTAGCAAGGCGATTGGCGAAGGCTTCCAGAAAAATTTAACGCAATTGGTGAAATTGACGCCTTTGGCAGACGATAAGGATTTTAGAAAAGCATTTCGTGCAGTTAAGCAGATTAACAAGCAGCGCCTGGCAGAAAAAATCAAATCACAGACCAATGTTACTGTGAACCCAAGTAGCCTATTTGATGTGCAGATTAAGCGTATCCACGAATATAAGCGGCAGTTGCTTAATGTATTGCATGTGATTACGCTATATAACCGTATTCGCAAAGGTGAAACTGGCATTACGCCACGCACAGTGATATTTGGTGGTAAAGCGGCACCTGGTTACTGGATGGCCAAGCTCATCATTCGTTTAATTAATGATGTGGCTCAAATTGTGAACGAAGATCCGGCAATCGGCGATAAGCTTAAAGTAGTGTTTTATCCGAACTATGAAGTATCGGCGGCCGAAATCTTGTTCCCGGGGAGTGATTTATCCGAGCAGATTTCAACCGCAGGCACTGAGGCTAGTGGTACCGGGAACATGAAAATGGCATTAAATGGTGCGCTCACCATAGGAACACTTGATGGCGCCAATGTGGAAATTAAAGAAGAAGTTGGTGATGACAATATCTTTATATTCGGCCTGACTACCCAGCAAGTGGCGGATGTTAAGGCTAATGCTTACAATCCACGTGAGTATTACAATCAAAACCCAGAATTGAAAGAAGTTTTGGATATGATAGCGACAGGATTCTTCTCTGTGGAGGAGCCTGGTCGTTACCAATCGATTGTGGACAATTTGCTTAATAATGGCGACAACTATTTGCTGTTGGCGGATTATGAGAGCTACATTGCGATGCAGGAAGAGGTTGGTCGCGTCTATCAAGACCAGGAAGAATGGTCGAGAAGGGCGATTTTAAACGTCGCGCGTATGGCCAAGTTCTCCAGTGATAGAACCATTGCGGAATATGCCGGGCGGATTTGGAATGTAAACTCTACAAAAGCAAAAGCTGAAAAAGCGCCCAAAACTAAAAAATAACGTAAACTAATCCGTATCGTTTGCCGTTAAGGCGAGATACGGTTTTTTTATTAGGAGATTTAGCATGAAACGCCTTTTTGCTACGCTTTTGGTTGCTCTTTTCGTCACGCACGCCAGCGCTTTGAGTCTGTCCGACGTCAAAGATGCCCTTAAAACGAATAAGGACAGCAGTACTGCCAGTACCAGTTCAAGTGGCAGTGGTGTGAGCGCTCTGAGTAACGCAGAAACATCGGATGGCCTCAAAGCTGCGCTGAATCAGGGCGTTACCAAGGCAGTGGCCATGCTTGGAGCTACCGATGGCTTCTTTGGCAATAAGGAAGTTAAAATTCCGCTGCCAAAATCACTCAAAAAAATCGAAAAAGGCATGAAGCTCATGGGAATGGGTAAGCAGTCAGATGAATTGGTTCTGAAAATGAACCGCGCTGCCGAAGCTGCGGTGCCGGAAGCAAAAGCCTTGTTGGTGGATTCCATCAAAAAAATGACTTTGGCAGATGCAAAAGCCATTCTGACCGGACCGCAAGATGCTGCCACTCAGTATTTCAAACGCACAACATCCACACAAATGGCTGAGAAGTTTTTGCCGATTGTGGAAAAAGCGACCGCGAACGTTCAATTGGCCGATACTTACAACAAATATGCTGAAATGGGCAGCAAGTTTGGCGTGGTGAAAAAAGAAGATGCCAATATTAATAAATACGTTACCCAAAAGGCTTTGGATGGCTTGTATCTGATGATTGCCAAGGAAGAAGCCGCGATTCGTAAAGATCCACTGGGTCAAGCTAGCAGCATTATCAAAAAAGTGTTTGGCGCTATCGGCAAATAAAGATAATTATAAGCTATTCAAAACATGCCCTGCACGCTGCATGAATATTGGCTTGTGGGGCATGTGGTTGCTGACAAATCTCTGCATGCTGCGAGATTGGGTTTGTAGTGCACTGCCCCACATTGTTGCGCGCTGACGAGAATGTGCGAATAAGAAATCAAAAATAAAAGCCACAAATGTTTTGACACGGGTCGCTAAAATTTGCTATAGTCTCATCTCTCGGCGGCAAGTACGTCGAATCGGACGCGGGATGGAGCAGTCTGGCAGCTCGTCGGGCTCATAACCCGAAGGTCACAGGTTCAAATCCTGTTCCCGCAACCAAATTCAGGAATAAGCGAATTCGAAATTTCTAATTTCGGTATTTTTTTCTGGGAAATGCTCTTTAACAAAATGAACGACTGATAAGTGTGGGTGTTTGTGGTTGAGACACATTACTTAGACGCGACAAATGCT
>Ga0209254_10000284_pt1 | contig 39000 bp, 31 predicted proteins | sample FrelakmetDIP11DI_FD_187148 | JGI IMG/M metagenome (GOLD analysis project Ga0209254, IMG submission 187148) | Freshwater lake sediment microbial communities from the University of Notre Dame, USA, for methane emissions studies - DIP11 DI (SPAdes)... | ecosystem: Environmental > Aquatic >... | reverse complement strand
CAGCTGGTACAACCGCGCCGGCGTCGAGCGCGTCATGGGCTTCTGCACCCACGAGGAGTACCTCGAGTTCATGCGCCAGTGCCCCGAGTTCGAGCGCATGCTGGTGCGCAACGGCACGCACGTCATCAAGTACTGGTTCTCGGTGAGCCGCGAGGAGCAGCGCCGTCGTTTCGAGGAGCGGAAGCTCCACCCCCTCAAGCAGTGGAAGCTGTCGCCGGTCGACATGGCCTCGCTCGACAAGTGGGACGAGTACACGAAGGCGAAGGAGGCGATGTTCTTCTACACCGACACCGCCGACGCGCCGTGGACAGTGATGAAGTCGGACTGCAAGAAGCGCGCGCGGCTGAACGCGATGCGCTACCTGCTGCACGCGCTGCCCTACCGGAACAAGGACATCGAACGCATCGGCCCGCTCGACCCGCTCATCGTCGGTCGCGCGCATGTGGTCTACGAGCGCGGCGAGAAGGTGGGCGAGCCGATCCTCTGAACGTCTCTCGGGGCGCGCCCGATCGGCGCGCGGCGCAAGATCGGGATAGGGGCCGATCATCGCTGATCGGGCCCCTCCCACACCACCCGGCATGCGGGTCCGCACCGGGCGGTTGGAACAGTTGAGGTCGGCACGCGGGAGTGAGTCCCGACGGGCCGCCCGGGGTGGCTGATCGCGGACCCACCGAGGTCGGTTTCTCGCTGCCGTGGCCTTTCAGGGTTCACCCGAGCAACCGAGTCGGCGAGCTTCGCAACCGCGAACATCTGAGACAGTCCGACATCGAGAACCTCCCCACGCTCGGGCACCCTCACGCAGTTGCGCTTCACTTCGCTCACTGTGGTCAGCTCGCGGGAGGACTCGCACCTCCAAGATCGCGCCCATGCTGGGCGCACAACGAAAACGGCCCGCTTGCGCGGGCCGTTTTCTTTCCGCCTGGTCCGGGGGCTTGCGTGCCCGGATGCCTGGCAAGGCCGCTTACGAGCCGGGCCTGATCTCGACGCGGCGTGCGTCGGCGTCCGCTCCCGGAGCGCCGATCTCGACGAACACCGGCTTCGCAGACGAGATGTTGCCCTCCGGAATCCCGGCCGCGACGAGTGCGTCCTTGACCGCTGTCGCGCGGTCCTTGGCGAGCTTTTCGTTCATCGCCAGATCGCCCCGCTTGTCCGTGTAGCCCGTCACCTCGACCTTGCGATTGTCCTTCTTGATGGCCTCGGCGACGGCGTTGATCTTCGCTTTGGCTTCGCTGCTGATGTCGTACTTGGCCGTTTCGAAGTAAACCGACACCGGCAGCGCGGCGGTCACCGCAGGTGCAGGTGCAGGAGCGGGAGTCGCAGGGGCGGGCGCCTTGGCCACGGGGGGCGTGGGTGCGGGCGTCGGCTTCGACAGGAAGTTCCACAGCAGCAGCGCGGCGATCGCGCCGATCAGCCACGGTAGCCACTTGGCCCAACCGGCCTTGCGCTCGGGCTCGCGCGTGATCGGCGGCGGTACAGCCGCTCGCGGCGCAGCGGCAGCGGCCGGCGCGCCGAGGCCGAGCGCGCGCAGCAGGCCGGAGTCGACGCCGGCGCGGTCGATGTACTGCTTTTGCGCGCCGAGCAGGCTGGCGAGGCCGTTGGCGTCGGTCTTGTTGTCGAGCAGGTACTTCTTGAGGAAGCTGAAGAGGAACGGCACCGCCATCGCGATGAGGCTGGTCGCGCCCGAAGGCCTGATGCCGGCGAGCGAGGCGAGCGAGCTCGCGAGACCGCCCACCGGGCCGCTGCCGAGCAGCGACGAGGCGAGCGAGCCGCCAAGCGAGAGCAGCGAATTCGTCTTCTCGCCGCCGCCGAGGAAGCTCGCGAGGTTGCCCACCAGGCCGGTGTCGACGTTGGGGCCGGTGACGAGGCGATAGAGGTCGGCGGCGCCGGCAGGCGTCGCGGCCTTGTTGGACATGCCGGTGAGAAGTGCCGGGAGCAGCGAGCTCATCGCGGACTTGGTGCTCGTCTCGGATTCGCCGAGGTACTTGCTGGCGGCAGCGAGCACGTCGGAGCCCATGCTGCTGCTCAGCGTATCGAGTAGGTTGACGGCCATGTGGTCTCCTTGATTCGGGAGTTATCTACAAGTGGTGTGGACGGGATGCCGCCGGCCTCGTCCGAAGGTCTGACAAAGGCCCGCTGCCGGAGCGACGCGAATGATACGCCGAGTTGTCGCATCGGGCATATGTCGCGTCGGGCGACGACGCCACTCTTGACAATTCCGCTGATCGAACTCTGATCGCCTGTCGGCAGCGCGACCTGCCTCCAGATCCACCGCGGTCTGCGACACCTTCGGCCGGGTGTCGATAGCACGACATGGCGCTGTTCCCGGGCGTGCGCGTGTCGGCGCAATTGCCTGCGGCGTCAGCGACGCGCGCCGACGGTACCGAACATCGCCACGCCGCGCACGTTCACGAGCAGGATGCCGCCCGCGACCATCGCCGCGGCGAGCAACAACGACGGCGTGAGCGGGTCACCGAGCAGCAGCACGCCGAACGCGACACCGAAGAGCGGCGTGAGGAAGCTGAACACCGCGAGGCGTCCGGCAAGGTAGCGCGTGAGCAGCCAGAACCACGTGAGGTAGCTCGCGAAGGTCACGATCACGCCCTGGTAGAAGAGGCTCGCGACCGCGACGGGGGACCAGCGCACGATGCCGGGCTCCCCGATCACAAAGGACACGATCGGCAGCGTGACCGTCGCGACGAGGAGCTGATAGAAGAGCGTCTTGGTCGCGCTCGCGCGCGAAAGCGCCGACGCGCGGATGAAGACCGTCGTCGCACCCCACAGCACTGCGGCTATGACGCCGAAGAGATCGCCGAGCCAGGTCGAGGACACGGCCACGGACCAGCCGCCGCGAAAGGCGAACGCGACGCCGGCGAACGCGAGCGCAACCCCCGCCCACTGCACCGGCGCGAGCCGCTCGCCCGCCACGAAGAGCGCGAGGCCGAGGGCCGTCACGACGGGCGCGAGGTAGAGGAACACCACCATGCGCGACGCGGTGGTGTGCGAGAGCCCGACGTAGAGGAACGCGAACTCGGCGGCGAAGAGCGCCCCGGTGACCAGCCCGCTCGCGAGCGTGTCGCGGGAGGCACAGGGCGTCCCGCGCGCGATCGCCCACGCCATCAGGCAGACGAGCCCGATCGCCGAGCGCAGCGCGCCCTGCAGGCCCGTCGACACGTCCGCCGCAGCCGCCTTCACCGCAACCTGGTTGAAGCCCCACAGCGCGCACAGCGCGACCATGAGGCCGAGCGCGAGTGGGTCGATCGGGCGGCGGTCGGGCGGCACCGTGATCAAGTCTAGCGAGTTGTCGACGATGCGAGGGGGCAGGCCCCCTCGCTCACCCCGATCCCAGGAAAACCGCTTGCCGCCGCGGTTTTCACTCGAATCCGCGCGTGGCCGGGCACGAGCCGGTTCGCGACCCGGGGCAGGCGACCATGGGTGGCGGCGTTCGCCGTGACGGATCGACTACTGCTCGAGCGCGATGCCCTGGTCCTTCACCAGCTTGCGCATCTTCGCGAGCTCGGACTCCACCTGCGCGCGGAACTCCGCGGGCGAGTTGGCGATCGGCTCTGCCCCCTGCTGGTGCAGCTTCTCGCGCACGCTCGGGTCGTTCAGCGCCTTCACCGCCGCATCGTGCAGCTTCGCAACCACCTCCGGCGGGGTCTTCGCCGGTGCCACGAGCCCGTACCAGACGCGGTCGTTGACCGGCTCCATGCCGAGCTCGGCGAACGTCGGCACCCTGGGCAGCGCCTCGACCCGCCTGGGCGCCGCGACAGCGATCGCCCGCAGCTTGCCCGACTGGATGTGCGGCAGCGACGAGGGCAGGTTGTCGAAGATCATCTCGAGCTGCCCCGCGATGACGTCGTTCAGCGCCGGGCCGGCGCCGCGATAGGGGATGTGCAGGATGTAGGTCTTCGTCGTCACCTTGAAGATCTCGCCCATCATGTGCCCGACGCCGCACGTGCCCGAGGACGCATAGGACGTCTTGCCGGGGTTGGCGCGCACCTGCCTCAGGAACTCGTCCATGTCCTTCACCGGCATGCGCGTCGTGCTGGTCGCGAGCACGTTGGGCACGGCCGCGAAGTTGGTGACGAACTGGAAGTCCTTGAGCGGATCGTAGGGGAGCTTCGGATTGCACGCCGGATTCACCGCGTGCGTGCTCACCGTCGCCATGCCCACGGTGTAGCCGTCCGGCGTGGCCTTCGCGATCGCGTCGGCGCCGATGGAGCCCCCGCCGCCACCGCGGTTCTCGACCACGAGCGGCTGGCCGAGGTAGGCGCCCATGCGCTCGGCGACCAGGCGACCGACGATGTCGGTGGTGCCGCCGGGCGGGAAGGGAATGATGAAGCGCACCGGCTTGCCGGGATAGGTCTGCGCGAGCGATGGCGCGACAACGAACGCGAGCGCGATCGCGAAACAAGCGCGGCCGAGCCGCGCGAAGAGCCTGTGCATGGTGAACCTCCTCCGCTGTCGGGAAGGCCCCACCAGGCGAGCATGGCCGCAATCCCCCCAGTCTGGCGCACGCCCTCGCTGCCGCCGGCCACACGCCTTCTGCGCGGGAACATCGCCCGCGATCTGCGACCGTCGCTCACGACCGCAACGACTCGGCCGTGCGCCGAAGCGTCATCACCAGCTTGGCATGCAAAGCGCATGGGCGAAAGGGCGCGTTGCCCCGGACCGCGGCGCCCGGCGCGATCGACCCCACGCGACCGCCGCCGTGTTCCTCGCCCGCCCTGCCGCGAGCTTCGTCGCCGGGGGCGAGCCCGGTGGTGAACGGAGCAGCTGAGGAAAGGCTGCAGGCGGCGCGCGACCGCTGCACCCCCATCCCGACCTTCCCCCTTGAAGGGGAAGGCGTGGAAGAACGCAGTCACTGGACTTCCCTCCCCCTCGTAGGGGCTCGTAGGGGGAGGGTCAGGGTGGGGGTGCAGGCGCAGCGCAGACACCATCCCGAGCAGCCGCCCACGGAGCGCTGAGCCGGCAAACGCGAGCAGCGGCGGCCGCGGGCCGCACGACGCGCGTCTAGCGGCGCCCGGCTTCCTCGAGCTTGCGGCCCGCCGCAGCGAACGCCTCGCGCACCGCCACCAGAGGATCGAGGTTCGCGCCATGAGTGATGGAGAGCTCATGGCCCGGCATGTGGAACTCCACGCGCACGTCGTAGCGACGGCCGTGGCTCCTGTGCACGCCCTCCTCGTCGATCACGACGCGGCAGCTCGTGAGCTTGGGGAAGAACGCCGACACCTTCGCCGCCTTCTCGCGCACCTCGGCCTCGACCGCGTCGGAGTGGCGGACGTGGCGGAACGTGATCTGCACCGGGACTTGCATGGTCGCCTTCTTTCCGTTTGCCGGGACGCGTCGCTTCGAGCCTCGCGGCGCGCCTGACCGGCGGCGCGAACTGGTGCACCGCGTGCGCCGCCGATCAGGCTCGCCGCGAGGCTCTCTTTCCTGCGGGTCGTTCACGCCATCGAGGCGCAGGGCACACCTTCTCTAGTCGCGGCTCCACTGCACGCGCAACAGCCACTCGTCGTCGTTGTAGTGGAACTGCAGGTCGCCCTTGTACGCGTCCTCGAGCGCCTCGCCGATTGCCCGGGCGAGATGGATCGAGGTCGTCTTCACCAGCATTCCGCCGGGCGCGCGCCCGATCGCCATCAGGCGCTCGAGCGGGTGCTCCGCCTTCTCGCGCGACTCGACGTTGCGCATCCGCGCGATGATCTCGTCGGCATGGGGAGCGACGAACCTGCCCGAAAGCGAGACGTACCCCGCGGGCATGTCGTCGGAGATCCGCCGGCAGGCCGGGCACAGCGTTTCGTGCGCGTCCGCCCTGGTGAGACCCCAACGCCAGCGGCCGCGCGCGAAGACGGCGCCGCAGGCCAGACATCGGGTGGGCTCGGGAAGCTTGGCGCCAAGCGCGAAAGGATCGTGCCGCGGGTCGAACACCAGCTGCTCGCGGCGCAGGGGCCGCCAGCCGGCGTGGTTCGCTTTCATCGGACCCTCCTCCGGTCGGGGAAAGGGCGTGCTCCCGACAGGTCTGAAAGCTTCACTCCAAGCGTAGGCGCCCGGTGTTGCATCGCGTTGACGAAGATCAACGCACGCCGCGCGTCCGCGCGCACGCGCGGCGGCCGTATCATGGGGCGCATGGATCTCGTCGTCGAATGTTCGCCGGGGCATCGCGGCGAGCCCGAGCCGCAGGCATTCGCCATCGGCACGCGGCGTGTCGCGGTGCTCGCCATCGTCGATCGCTGGTTCGCGCCGGGCTCGCGCTGGTACAAGGTCGCAGCGGACGACGGCGACACCTACATCCTGCGTCACGATGCGCCCGAGCACCGCTGGACGCTCGCGGCGTTCACGAGCGCCGCGCGGAGCGCCTCGTCTTCGGCGTGAGCACGCTCGCCGACCTCGTCGCCGTGTCGGCCGCGGTCGGCGGCACGGCGTCGCGGGACCCGAGCGGCGGCTGCGTCGTGCTCGGCAAGACATTCAAAGGGCTCACGGACGCCCTCCTCGAATGGCAGGCGCGGGAGCTGCTCGCGCGCGAGGTGGCGCGCGATGCGTGGACCGTCTACGTGCGCCCGGAGCTCGTCGTCGAGATCGCGTTCAACGAAGTGCAGGCGAGTCCGCAGTCACCCCGGCGGCGTGGCGCTGCGCTTCGCGCGCATGAAGGCCTATCGGCCGGACAAGCGCGGCGAGCCGGCCGACACGGTCCAGACGGTGCGCGCGATCCACGCCGCGCAGATGCGCGGTTGAAGCGGACGGCCGAACCGCTCCGCGTCGAGCGGGAGCGGGTCGTCGCCGTTCAGTGCCGCGGCGTGACGCTCACGCGCGCGAGGCGCCCGCGTTCCTCGATGCTGAACCGCACCGGCAGGAACTGCTCGATCAGCCACATCGCCGTCGCCGCGTGGCTGGAGACCGTGCGCACCGTGAACCCGCCGCCGCCGGCGAGCGCGAGGTACACGAGGAGCTGGTCGGCGGCGTGCACGTCCACCGCGGCGCCGTTCAGCAGGTCGGCGGAGAGCTGACCGCCGACCGCCTCGCCGATCTCCTCGGCGCGCACGCCGCGCTCGGCGACCCACGCCGCGCCGAGGCGCGTCATGTCGGTCTCGGCGACCGCGACGATGGCGCCGCCCGCGCCCAGCGCCTCGTCACTCGCGAGCGCCCGGGCTTCGATCTCCACCGGCTTGAGACCGCCGCGACGCAGCCGTTCGGTGGCCGCGCGTCGCATGCGCTCGGCCACGGTCGCCGGCATGCCGGCGACATGGGCGCTGCCGCGCACGACGGCAAGCGTGCCCGGCGTGCCGAGGATGAGCGGGCGAAGTTCGGTGCCGCGGCAGGCGACGCCCACCTCGCCGCCGCCGCGCGGGTAGTAGCCGCGGCGACGCACCTCGAGATCGACGCGTGCCCCCATGCGCTCGAGGAGCGGCAGCAGCACCCAGCGCAGGTAGTCGATCGGCGGCGCGAGCGGCACGTCGGTGCCGCCTACGAGCGTCACGCGGTAGGCGTCGCGCGAGGAGAGCATCGCCGGCAGCAGCGCCTGCAGCACCAGCGACACGCTGCCCGCGGTGCCGACGTCGAAGCGGAAGTCGCCGCCGTGCAATCCGTGCGGCGTGAAGGAGAAGGACGTTGCGCCGACCGCGAGTCCTTCGACCTCCGCGTCACAGATCGCCGCGACCGCGCGCACGGCCGTAACGTGCTGGGCACCGAGCCCGGGCGTCTCGCGGCGCGCGCGAATGCTCGCGATGTCGATCGGCTGGCCGGCGATCGCCGCGAGCGCGACCGCAGTGCGCACGACCTGACCCCCGCCCTCCCCGTGCGCGCCGTCGATGGCGAGTCGACTGTGCGCGAGCGGCGTCATGGCGCTATCCGCCCGGTTGCGTCGGCGCAGCGCACCCGGCCTGCGTCCGTGGGTTCGATGCCGATGCCATGTTCGTCCTCCTCCTCGACGGCCGGGGGACTTGCCCGCATGGCGGCAGGTCCACGAGTGCGAGTATGCGGACCGCCGGCAGGGTGGAGTTGACCGACGTCAAGCGGCCGGAGGCGGCGACGCGCCTCGCCGTGGTGCGCGTCACGAAAACGCGTCGCCGCCGAACGCGCGTACGCAGATCGCGAGCGCCGGGCAGCTACCCGGTTGCGCGCCGCATCGTGCCGCTCGCCTCCATCGCAGCCGCGGCGCCGCGGCTCACCGGCGCCTCGAGCGCGGCCGGCGGCGGCAGGCCGAGCAGGCGGTAGAGGTGCGCGAGCTTGGCGCGGAACAGGCGGTCGAAGGTGGAGACGGCGACCGCCGGGTTGTAGTCGCCGAACCACCAGAACCAGTCCGAGCCCTCGCAGTCGGCGAGCTGCCGCGTGGCGGCCGACGCCGCCTGCTCGTCGAGCCGCCCGCTCGCCATCACGAGGTCGTAGCTCTGCTTCGCCGCGACCAGCAGGTCCCAGGCGAGGTTCTTGTCGGGCGAGCCGATCCAGGTCGAGAACGTCCCGTACACCCAGCTGCCCGCGGTCAGCCCGGACAGCTCGCCCCACGCCACCGCTTTGCGCGCGCCCGCCGCCGCGCCCGCCCGCTCGCGCAGATAGGCGCGATAGGTGGTGGGACGGACGACCACGCTCGACTCGAGCTTCGCGTACAGCGCATCGAGGAAGTACCAGCCGTTGTACGGGTAGGCTTCCCACGGGTTCTCGCCGTCGAGGATCAGGCTCACGACCGGGCGCACGCCCGGCGGCGCTTGCGCCGCGATGGCTTCCAGCTCGGCGATCAGGTTGGCGGCCGCGTCGGGTCCGATCCAACGGTGGTACTCGAAGCCGATGAGGTCCGAGAGCCGCTCGTCGCGGAAGAAGACCGCGATCTCGTGCGCGACGGTACCGAAGCGATAGGGGCGGTAGAGGTCCTGCAGCCGGTCGTACTCGCGGCGGGCGTGCTGCCGGATCGAGCTCGCGAGCACGGCCTCGCCGGTCGCCGTCCAGGCGAGGCTGCGCGCCGCGAGCACGCGCACGAACGGTCCGGACACGCCGCCTTCGGCGGGCCACACGCCTTCGGGCGCCTCGCCGAAGCGCTGCGTGTGCGTCTCGATCGCGCTCCGCAGGTGCGCGTCCACCCGCTCGCGGCCGCCCGGGTAGGCGGGCGACACGGGAAGCGGCGCGCGCGGCTCGGCTTCGCGCCCGCAGGTGAGATCGATCAGCAGCGGCGCGATCGGGTGATAGTGCGGCGTGGTGGAAAGCTCGACGCGACCGGTTGCGGCGAGGCGCCGCCAGCGCGGCACGATGTCCTTCACCACGTCGGCGATGAGCGTGAAGAGCGCGCGCCGGTCGGCGAAGCTGAAGTTGTAGCCTTGCGCCATGAGGCGCGTGAGAACCTGCGAGTTGCGCCGCACGGTCTCGCCGCCCCACGCGAGGTGGTACCAGACGAGCAGGTCGTAGACGTAGCGGTCGGAGAGGTAGCCGAGCGCATCGCTGCCCTGCGCCTCGACCTGCCGGAACAGGTCGTGCAGCCGCGCGTAGGCGCCGAACGGCCGGATCATCTTGTGGTGGTTGGCGTGGAAGCAGCGCTCGGCGGCGAACGTGCGCTCCTCGTCGGAGAGCGGGCGCGACTCCTCGCGCGCGAGCAGGCGCAGCAGCGGGTCGCGGAGCGTGCCGGTCTCGAACTGCTCGACGTAGTCCTCGATCTGGTCGAGCAGCACCGGGGTGAAGTTGACCACCGCGCGCATGGCCTCGTGATGCTCGAGGTGCCATGCCATGTCGCTGTAGTCCTTGAGCGCGTGCAGATACACCCACGGCTCGCGGTACTCGCCGGTGGCGAGGTCGCGATAGTCCGGCTGGTGCATGTGCCAGACGAGCACGAGGTCGAGCGCGTGGTCCACGGGGCTCCTAGGGTGCGACGGTCATCGCGCGAAGATTAACGCCGTCGCCCGCCGTGCGCATCCGCGGCGAAGCGCAGCGCTCGCGGGACGTGCGGAAGTACGCAACGCGTCGCGGCGCGTCCAGACGGAAACGGTGAGGAGGCGGCGCGCCGGAACGCCTGAGAGAAAACCCCGGCCGCCGGCGGTCCTCCCGGGATCGCGGGTCGGCGAGGGGGCCGGCCCCTCGCATCCTGGACAACTGGCGAGAAAACGCGCCTCCCTGCGTTTTCCTGGGCTCGGGGTGCACGAGGGGCTTGCCCGGGGGCTTGCCCCCTCGTGGCGTGGACAACTCGCTAGCGCAGGTGATGCACCGTCTGCCCGAGCATCTCGGGCGTGATCAGCACCACGCCCTTGTCGGTGACCGCGAACCGCTTGCGGTCCGCCTCGGGATCGACGCCGATGGTCGTGCCCCCGGGGATCTTGCAGTGCTTGTCGATCACCGCGTTGCGGATGGTGCAGTGCCGGCCGATGTCGACGTTCGGCAGTACCACCGTGTCCTCGAGCTCGCTGAAGCTGTTCACCCGCACCTGGGAGAACAGCAGCGAACGGCGGATCGACGCGCCGCTGATGATGCACCCGCCCGAGACCATGGAGTCGATCGCGACGCCGCGCCGGTCCTCTTCGTCGAACACGAACTTCGCCGGCGGCAGCTGCTCCTGGTAGGTCCAGATCGGCCATCCCTCATCGTAGAGGTTGAGGTCCGGCGTGACCTTGGTGAGCTCGAGGTTCGCTTCCCAGTAGGCGTCGATCGTGCCGACGTCGCGCCAGTAGGGCCGGTCCTCGACGATGTTCACGCACGAGTCGCCGAACCTGTGCGCGTAGACGCGGTAGCCGCGGCCGATGAGGTAGGGAATGATGTCGCCGCCGAAGTCGTGCTTCGACTGGCGGTCGTCGGCGTCCCGGATGAGCTGCTCGTATAGGAACGCAGCGTTGAAGACGTAGATCCCCATCGACCCGAGCGCCGTGTCCGGCTTGCCCGGCATGGGCGGCGGCTGGCGCGGCTTCTCCTTGAAGCCGGTCACGCGCCACTCGTTGTTCACCGCCATCACCCCGAGCTGGGTCGCGGACTCGAGCGGCACCTCGATGCACGCGATGGTCATGTCGGCACGGCGCTCGACGTGCTCGGCGAGCATCTTGCCGTAGTCCATCTTGTAGATGTGGTCGCCGGCGAGCACGAGCACGTACTCGGGCCGGTGCCGGCGCAGGATGTCGAGGTTCTGGTAGATCGCGTCCGCGGTGCCCTGGTACCACGTCGCGGTGACGCGCTGCTGCGCCGGGAGCAGGTCGACGAACTCGCTGAAGCGCCCGTCGAGGAACGACCAGCCCCGCTGCACGTGCCCGATCAGGCTCTGCGCCTTGTACTGCGTGGCGATGCCGATCCGCTTGATGCCGGAGTTCACGCAGTTGGAGAGCGTGAAGTCGATGATGCGGAACTTGCCGCCGAACGGCACGGCGGGCTTCGCGCGCCAGTCGGTCAACGCGCCGAGGCGCGAGCCCCGGCCGCCTGCGAGCACCAGCGCCAGCGTCTCACGGGCGACATGCGGCGAAAGAGGCCCCGTCGCCTCGTTCTTGTAGGGGCAATACCCCAGGTGGCTGCATTCCTGCTCGTTGCCCATCGCGTAACGCTCCTCCAGGCAGTGGGGGCGCGGCGGGAAGGGATTCGCGCCGCAACCGACGTGACGACGGCTGCAGCCCGCTGGCCGCGGCCCGGTCTCGCTCCTATTCTTCTTGCACGAGATCGCGCGCGCTTTGAGGCTAAGCAAGCCGCGGAGTCTGCCACGTGCAAAATCCGCCGCAACATCGTCCGAGTGGAGGATGCGCCCACGCCGCCCGGCGCACCACGTCGGCGCCCGGCGACGACGGCATACGGGCGCTCGCGAGGAACTGCCCGCACTGCGCTTGGCTATCGGCTGCGCGCGGGCGTACGCCGATCGGGGTCGTCAGCCGGCAGGGGGGCGCGCCGCGAGCAGTGCAGCGCCGAGGAGGCCGAGCTTCTCCGCCGTCACCACGTGCACCGGCATTCGCTCCGCGAGGCGTCGATGCGCGCCCTTCGCGTTGAACGCGGCGACGAAACGTCCGTCTTCGAGCCACGGCAGGATCTTCGGCGCCACCCCGCCCGCGATGAAGACGCCGCCACGGGCGAGCACCGCCAGCGCATGATCGCCCGCCACCGCACCGAAGCAGGACACGAAGAGATCGAGGGCGTGGTTCGCGAGCGCATCGCCCGCGAGCGCCGCGGCGCTGATCTCCGCCGAGGTGGCGTCGGTCGGTGGCGCGCCCGCTTGGGCGCGCACGAAAGCGTGGATGCGCTCGAGCCCGGGGCCCGACACGACCTCCTCGGCAATGACGCGCCGGCTGCCGGCGTGGAGGAACTGCCAGAGGCGGTCCTGCTCGTCGTCGGTGGGCGCGAAGCCCATGTGTCCGCCCTCGCCGCCGATCACGCGGTAGCCGCCGCTCTCGCGCACCAGGTAGGCGACGCCGAGGCCGGTGCCGGCGCCGACCGCCACCCGCGGCGCATCGGCGATCGGCTCGCCCGCTTGCAGGGTGCAGAGGTCGGTCGGCCCCAGCGCCTCGAGCCCCGAAGCGGCGGCCACGAAGTCGTTGACGAGCCGGACATCGGGAATGGCGAGCTCGCGTGCAAGCCCGTCTGCATCGACATCCCAGGGCAGGTTGGTGAGCTTGACGCGCCGGCCCTCGACCGGACCGGCGAGCGCGAAGCACGCGCGCTCGACGCGCACCTCGCCGAGTGCGAGGCGTGCATTGGCAAGGAAGCGCGCCGCGATGGTCGCGAACCCGGGCTCGCCGGCGTTGCGAAAGTGCTCGAGGTGCACGATGCGCGGCCGCGCCGGTTCGGGCGCGCACAGCGCCAGCCGGCTGTTGGTGCCGCCGATGTCGCCGGCGAGGATCATGAACGGGGACTCGTGTTGCGAAGTGCGAAGACCGGGGCCGTTTCGTCGGCCGCGTCCGGTTCGCCACAGCGCGCGAGGATCGCAGCGCGGGCGGCGGCGCGCAACCGCGCCGCCGCTGCGAAACCGCTGCCCTCGGCGACGAGCGGCGGCGTCACGACGACGCGGATCGCGCCCGGACGCGGAATCCAGGTGTCGGCACGCAGGAACGCGCGGTCACCGACGAGCGCGACCGGGATCACCGGCACACCGGCCTCGGCCGCCGTGACGAAAGCACCGCTCCGGAAAGCGAGCAGCCCCGGCGCACGACGGAACGTGCCTTCGGGGAAGAACGCGAGCGTCTCCCCCGCACGCGCGGCCGCGGCGAGCGCACGCGCATCGGCGACGGAACGCTCGACGTCGAAGCGCTCGACGAAGCGCGTGCCGACGCGCGCGAGGAGCGGCCCGAGCACGGGATGCTCGCGGTACTCGCGCTTGGCGACGAAGACGAGCTCGCGCGGGATCGCGGCGAACAGCACCAACACGTCCGCGAAGCTCTGGTGATTGGCGACGAGCACGAAGGGTCCACGCGGGAAGTGCTCGCCGCCCTCGAGCGTGATGCGCGCGCCGACGGCTGCGGCGAGCGCGCGGCAGAGCGTGCCTGCGAAGCGCTGCCGGCGTGCCTGACCGGGGATCAGGAACGCGCCTGCCGCCGCGACCAGGCAGGTGACCGCGAACGCCGACCAGAACCAGGCGCCGTAGAGCGCGCGGCCGAGCGCGGCGCCCCATCGGCCCGCGCTCGCCGCCACGCCGCTGGCGCCGAGGCGCAGCAGCTGGCGCCACGCAGGCACGGCCGCGGCACCGATCGCGCCGCGCTCGTAGGCCTCGCGCGTCGCGCTGCGCCGGATCTTGCCCGAGGACGTCTTGCGCACCGACTGCGGCGGCGCGAGCACCACTTCGTCCGCGGGCGAGCCGATCAGCTCGATCGCGCGCCGGTTCACATCGGCGCGCAGCGCCTCGCGCCGCGAGCGCTCCGACTCGCGCGTCTCGGCGACGACGATGATGCGCTCGGTCTGCGTGCGCGAGTCGCGCGACCCGAAGACGGCGACGCAGCCCTTGCGCACGCCGGGGATGGCACCGACGGCGTCCTCGAGCTCGTAGGGATAGACGTTGTGACCACCGCGGATGATGACGTCCTTGGCGCGGCCGGTGAGGTGCAGCTCGCCGTCGGCGAGATAGCCGAGGTCGCCGGTGTCGAGCCAGTCGCCGTCGCGCAAGGCGGCAGTCGCCTCCGGGTTGCGGTAGTAGCCCTGCGTCGCCGAAGGGCCTTTGAGCTCGACGCGTCCCTCGACACGCTCGCCCAGCTCGCGGCCGGCGCGATCGACGATGCGGATGGCATAGCCCTCGAGCGCGCGCCCGCAGGCGACGACCGGCACGGCGCGTGGGTGATCGGCGCTCACCGGCACGGCGCGGCGGGTGCGCGATAGCGCTTCGCGGTCGACGTGGTCGACGAGCGCGCCGCGGCGCGACGGCGGGAACGCGAGGTCGAGCGCGCATTCGGCAAGGCCGAACACCGGCGCGATCGAGCGCGGATCGAGGCCATGGGGGGCGAAGCGCTTCGCGAAGCGGTCGAGCGTGTCGGCGGAGACCGCCTCGGCGCCGTTGAACGCCCAGCGCCACGAGGAGAGGTCGAGACCTTCCAGCTCCTGCTCGTCGACGCGGCTCGCGAGCAGTTCGTAGGCGAAGTTCGGCGCCGCCGAGATGGTGCCGCGCCAGGTGTGGACCGCCGCGAGCCAGCGCGACGGCCGCGCGAGGAACGCGAGCGGCGACATCAGCACGAGGTGCATCGCGAAATAGAGGCTGCCGAGCCAGGCGCCGATGAGTCCCATGTCGTGGTAGAGCGGCAGCCACGACACGAACACGTCGCGCGGGCTCGCGCCCACCGCCTTGCCCATCGCGCGCACGTTCGCGAGCAGGTCGGCATGCGTGAGGATGACGCCCTTGGGGTCCCCGGTCGAGCCGGAGGTGTACTGCAGGAGCGCGATCTCGTGCGGCCGCGCGGCGTGCACCTGCGGCTCGCCCGCGTCGCGCTCCAGCTCGCGCGGCGTGAGCACCTGGCGCAGCGACGGCACCTCGGCACGCAGCAGCCGCGCGAGCAGCTTCGCCTCCGGCACCGTCACGAGCAGCGTGGCCTCGCAGTTCTGCAGGATGCCCGCCTGCCGGCGGAGGTGATCCTCGATGGTGGCCATGCGCGCCGGCGGGTAGATCGGCACCGGAATGCCGCCGGCGAGCAGCACGCCGAACCAGGTCGCGAAGTACTCGAGCCCGGAAGGCAGCATGATCGCCACCGGCTCGTGCGCGACGAGACCGGCGCGCTGCAGGCCCGCGGCGACGCGGCGGGCACGCGTGCGCAGCTCGCCATAGGTCAACGTCTCGTGGCTGTCGTCGCTCGCGAGGAAGGTGACATGGACGCGCTCCGGCTGATGCTCGGCATGCCAGTCGAGCACCTCGAGGAGGGTGCGCGCTGCATCGGGGAGCGGACAGTCGGCGCCCTGTGCCGGGCGCTGTACCACGCGCGACGGCGCGGCTGCGCCACCCGGCGTGCCGGCGAGGATCCCCTCGAGCAGGTCGCGCAGAGTCTGCGCCTGCGCGGCGAGCTCGGCCGGCAGTCGCACGGCGAACGCCCGCTCGACGCGCAGCCCGAGCTCGACGCGCGCCAGACTGTCGAGACCCAGATCGCGATCGAGCTGCGCGTCGAGAGCGACGCGCGACGCTTCCGCGGGAGCGCCGCGCGCTTCGGCGACGAGCTCGGCCGCCAGCGCCAGCAGCCGGCGCTCGACATCGTCGGCGGGGTTCGTAGGGCGCGGCGCGTCGAGTGAGGTGTCCGCCTGCACGGAATCAGCCGCAGCGAAGACGCGCAGCGAGGCGCACGCGCGTTCGCTCGAAGCCGGGAACGGGCCGCCGCGACGACGCGCGGTGTCGCAGGCAGACGCAGCGCGCCCCCGGTCGATGGCAAGGACGGATGCATCGCAGCGGCGGGCGGCGTGCGGGCGTCAAGGCGCGAAGGTCGAAAGGTGTGACCGGTCGAAGGGGGAAAGCCGATCGAGTATGCTACGCGCCCTCCGCGGAACGCACGAACTTCGCAAACCCAATGCCCGCCGCGTCCCTGCGCGTCCTGTTCGCCACTTCCGAATGCGCACCGCTCGCAAAGACCGGCGGTCTTGCCGACGTCTCGGCCGCATTGCCCGCGGCCTTGCGCGCGCTCGGTGTGGACGCTCGCGTGCTGCTCCCCGCCTACCGCGGCGTGGCGGGCCAGGTGACCGACCTCGAGCTCGCTGCGGTGCTGCGCGCATCGCTGCACTTCCCGGCGGCGCGGCTGCTCCAGGGCACGGGCCCCGGCGGGGTGCCGCTGTTCCTGCTCGACTGCCCGGCGCTGTACGACCGCGAGGGCGGTCCCTACGGCGACGCGAGCGGCGTCGACTTCAAGGACAACGCGGTGCGCTTCGGCCTGCTTTCGGAAGTCGCAGCGCGCCTCGGCACCGCGGCAAGCCCGGTGGACTGGCGGGCGCACGTCGTCCACGCCAACGACTGGCAGACAGGGCTCGCGCCTGCCTACCTGCACTTCCACGCCGACGCGCTGGCGCGCAGCGTGATCACGATCCACAACCTCGCGTTCCAGGGCATCTTCACCGCCGACACGGTGCGCGCGCTCGGGCTGCCGGCCGAGAGCTTCAGCGTCAACGGCGTCGAGTACCACGGCCTGCTTTCGTTCCTGAAGGGCGGCCTGTACTACGCCGACGCCATCACCACCGTCAGCCCCACCTACGCCCGCGAGATCCAGGGCGAGCCGCTCGGCTTCGGCATGCAGGGACTCCTCGCCGGACGCAGCGCATCGCTGCACGGCATCCTGAACGGCATCGACACCGCGCTCTGGGACCCCGAGCGCGACGCGCGTCTCGCGGCGAAGTTCTCCGCGACCGCGCTCGCGGGCAAGGCGGCCAACCGGGCGGCGCTCTGCGATCGCTTCGCGCTCACCCCGGGTGCGGAGGTGCCGGTCGCGGTCATGGTGAGCCGGCTCACCTACCAGAAGGGCATCGACCTCGTCTTGAATGCGCTCGACGCGCTGCTCGCGATGCCGGTCGCGCTCGCAGTGCTCGGCACCGGCGAGCCGGCCTACGAGAATCTGCTCAAGGAGCTCGCGCGCCGCCACCGCGGCCGGCTCGGCGTCGCGATCGGGTTCGACGAATCGCTCGCCCACCTCATGATCGCCGCCGCCGACCTCTTCCTGATGCCGTCGCGCTTCGAGCCCTGCGGCCTCGACCAGATGCTCGCGCAGCGCTACGGCACGCTGCCGGTCGTGCACGCCACCGGTGGCCTCGTCGACTCGGTGGTGGACTTCTCGCCCGAGAGCGTCGCAAACGGCACCGCGAGCGGCTTCGCGTTCCGTGACGAGACGCAGGGTGAATTCGTCGGCGCCGTTTCGCGTGCCTGCGAGGCCTGGCACAACCGCGCCCTGCGCGAGCAGCTGCAGCGCAACGCCATGACGAAGGACTTCAGCTGGGCGCAGTCGGCGCGTCGCTATCGCGAGGTCTACGAGAGCGTCCTGCGACCATCGCCCTGAGTCGCGCGCCCCCCCGCACACGCGCGCCGCTCCGGCGCGCGGCACGCCCTCTTTCGGCGTCAACCGCCCGACAGGTGTAACAACCTTACTCGGATCGCGTCGGCAACCTTTACACGAGAGGTATTTACACCGGCCTTTTCATTCGCTACCTTAAGCGAATAAGAGCCAAGCCAGGCTCGGTACCGAAAACATGTCGTTCGAGGATTCGAGCGGAGGGTGGGCCGCGTTCAGCCGCAGCAGCCGTCGCCGACGCACGCGCGGCGGTTCACGGCGCGACGCGTCGAAGCGCACGCCGGCGTCAGCGACGCAGCGAATCGCGGCGACCGGCCTGCGATGAGTCTCGCTGCCTCAGTCGATTCCCCTCCGGCCGCCGACGGTCTCGCGGCGGTCTTCGCTCTCGACGACTCGCCGCGTTTCGGCCGGGTGCTCGTGCTCGACGAGCATCCGGAGATGCGCCGGTGCGCGAGCCGCGTCCTGTGCCTCGCCGGCCACTCGGTCCAGGCCGCAACCGACGTGCACGAGGCGTGTCGGGCGGCGCGCGACGCGGAGGTGGATCTCGCCGTGGTCGCTCTGCGCCCGGGGGCCGACATCGGGCTCCGTGCGGTGGCGATGCTCCTCGCGGCGCGACCCGAGCTCCCGGTGATCGTGCTCGGCGCCGCCGACGCCTGCGACCTGGTGGTCGCCGCAGTCCGGCGCGGTGCGCGCGCCTTCGTGCGCGAGCCGTTAACGGCGGAACGACTCGGGGAAGCCGTCGCGCACGCCCTCGAAGAGCGCTCTCCGCCAGAGCCCGCGGAGCGGCCGCAACCTGCGGCGGTCGCCGACCTGTGGGCCGAGGTCGATGCGGCCGCCACGCCGGCTTACGCGCTCGATGCCGACGGCTGCGTGCGCTACGTCAACGAGTCGTTCGCGGCACTCCTCGGGACCACTCGCGAAGAGCTCGTGGGGGCGCATTTCTCGCGCCTCGTCCACGAGCCCGACCTGCCCCGCGCGCGCTGGCGCTTCAACGAGCGGCGTACCGGCGACCGCGCGGCGGCGAACGTGCCGTTACGGTTGCGGCGGGTGCCCGCCGAGGACGGCGAGGACGACGCGCCGGTGGCGGTGCTGCTCTCGGCAGCAGGCCGCTACGGCCGGTCGGCGGAGCGCGGTACAGCGGCGCGCTTTCTCGGCACGGTGGGCATGGCGCAGGCCACGTCGGAGCCCACGGTCGCAGTGCCCGCGCGCCGCGGCGTCGCGAGCCGGGCTGCGTTCATGCAGGACCTCGCCGGCGCCATCGCGCTCGCGCGCGAGGAACGCAACCCGCTCGCGCTGGTGGTCGTCAACGTCGACCGCTTCAAGCTCGTCAACGACAGCTTCGGCCATCTCGCCGGCGACCGCCTGCTCAAGGAGACGGCAGCGCGGCTGCGCCAGTCGATCGGCGAAGGAGCCCCGCTCACCCGGCTGGGCGGCGACGAGTTCGCGGCGCTGCTCTCCGCGCCGCACTCCGGGGCCGAAGCGCGGCTCGTGGCGCAGCGCATGCTCGAGGCGTTGCGGCGACCCGTGCTGTTCGAGCACGAGCCGTACGTCGCGAGCGCGAGCCTCGGGCTCGCCCTGTTCCCCGAGCACGGCGGCGATGCGCGCGTCCTGCTGCGCGCGGCGGACCGCGCCATGCGCGAGGCGAAGCGCCGCGGTGGCGACCAGGTGCAGACCTACTCGCCGGCGATGGAATGCGGCCAAGCGACGCAGCCCGACCTCGAGCGCGACCTGCGCGCGGGCCTGCAGCGCGACGAGCTCGAGGTGCGCTACCAGCCCATTCACGACCTCGACTCCGGCACGGTCGATTCGCTCGAGGCGTTGGTGCGGTGGCGCCACCCCACGCTCGGCCTGCTCGAGCCGGCGCGCTTCATCCACATCGCCGAGGAGAGCGGCCTGGTGCGAGCGCTCGGCACGCGCGTGCTCGAATCGGCCTGCGCCGAGCTGCGGCGCTGGCGCGATCGCGGCTTCGAGCGGCTCCGCGTGTCGGTGAACCTCTCGGCGCGCGACTTCGAGCGCGACGACTGCGTCGAAGCGATCGCCGACACGCTTGCCCGGCACTCGCTGCCGCCCGACGCGCTCGAGATCGAGGTCACCGAGCACAGCCTGCTCGCCGCCGGCGACGCCGCGGCGCGCGCCGCGGAACTGCGCCGCCACGGCGTGCAGCTCTCGATCGACGACTTCGGAACGAAGTACTCGTCGCTCGCCTACCTACAGCGGCTGCCGGTCTCGACCATCAAGGTCGATCGCGCGTTCGTGCGCGAGGTCGGCTACTCGAACGCCGCCGACTCCATCGTGCAGGCGCTGATCGGCATCGCGCGCGCCATGGGGCTGCGGCTTGTCGCCGAGGGTGTCGAGGAGATCGAGCAGGTGCGGTGGCTGCGCCATCTCGGCTGCCACCTGATGCAGGGTTACCTGTTCAGCCACCCGCTGCCGTCGGCGGCGATCGAGCGGTACCTCGCGCGCAGCGCACGGTGATCGGCTTTCAGCGGTCAGCTGTCAGCCATCAGCCATCGGCAGGCATCGGCGACTCCTGACAGCCGAAAGCTGAACGCCGACAGCTGACCGCCGTCACGCCCAAATCATCAGCCCCAGCTCGAACGGATGCGCCAGCAGGTCGTGGCAGGGGTACGCACGGATGCGGTACTCGAGCCGCCCGCAGTGCTCGGGCTCGAGCTCCAGCGCGAAGCGATGCTCGCCCGGCTCGGTCGTCTGCCCTTCGAAAGCGAACGGGAAAGCTGTCAGCCATCAGCCATCGGCAGGCATCGGCGACTCCTGACAGCCGAAAGCTGAACGCCGACAGCTGACCGCCGTCACGCCCAGATCATCAGCCCCAGCTCGAACGGGTGCGTCAGCAGGTCGTGGCAGGGGTACGCACGGATGCGGTACTCGAGCCGCCCGCAGTGCTCGGGCTCGAGCTCGAGCGCGAAGCGATGCTCCCCGGCCTCGGTCGTCTGGCCTTCGAAGGCGAACGGGAAGCGCGTCTTCTCCACGGGAGACTCCACGAGCGGGCGGTGCAGGAGGAGCTCCAAGGCGACGTCGTCGGGCCGGAGCCCGTTCAGCGCGATTCCCACCTCGATGCGGATCGAATCGCCATAGCCGATCGCGCGTCGCGGCTCGTCGAGCCGCCGCAACCGCACGCCCGGCCAGCGCTCGCGCACCTTGGCCTTCCACGACGCGACTTCCTTGGCGCGCGTGTACGCGAGCTCGGTGTAGCGGCGATGCTGCTGCGACGCCGGCAGGTAGAACTTGCGCAGGTACTCGCCCACCATCCGCGTCGAGCTGAAGAGCGGGAGGATGGTCGCGATGGCGCGCTTCGCCATCCGCACCCACTGCGGCGAGTGCCCGAGGGTGCCGCGGTCGTAGTAGGCCGGGATGACCTGGTCCTGCAGGATCTCGTACAGCGTCCGGGCCTCCTCGCGGTTGCGACGGTAGTCGTCGCTCACGTCGGCCACCGGCTTGATGGCCCAGCCGTTGTCGCCGGTGTAGCCCTCGGCCCACCAGCCGTCGAGCACCGAGAGATTGATGACGCCGTTCACCGAGGCCTTCATCCCGGAGGTGCCGGAGGCCTCGAGCGGATACACAGGGTTGTTGAGCCAGACGTCGACCCCGGAGACGAGGCGCCGCGCGAGGCGCAGGTCGTAGCCCTCGACGAGCATGATGCGGCCCTCGAACTCGGGCCGTTTCGAGACCTCCGCGATGTTCCGGATCAGGTCCTGCCCCGGGCGGTCGGCCGGGTGCGCCTTGCCGGTGAAGATGAAGAGCACCGGCCGCTCCGCGTCGCTCACGATCTGGCGAAGCCAGTCGAGGTTGTCGAAGAGCAGCGTCGCGCGCTTGTAGGTCGCGAAGCGCCGGCCGAAGCCGATGGTGAGCACGTTCGGATTGCGCGGGTCGGCGAAGCGGAAGAGGCGCTCCAGGTGCGCCTCGCTTCCCTGGTTGCGAAGGTGCGCCTCGCGCATGCGCCAGCGCACGAGGTGCAGCATGCGCGACTTGAGGTACTGGTGCGCGCTCCAGAAGATGTGGTCGGGCACGTCCTCGATGCGCTCCCACATCTGCGCGTCGCCCTGGCGCTGGCTCCAGCCGTAGCCGAGGAAGCGGTCGAAGATGTCGGCCCACTCCGGCGCGAGGAAGGTCGGCACGTGCACGCCGTTGGTCACGGAATCGATCGGATTCTCGTCGGCGGGCACGTGCGGCCACAGCTCGCTCAGCAGCTCCGAGGACACGCCGCCATGGATCTTGGACACGCCGTTGTGGAATCGCGAGCCGCGCACCGCGAGCGCGGTCATGTTGAAGTCGCCCGAGCTGGGCGTGCGGCCGAGCGCATAGAGCTGCTCGTGCGCGATGCCGGACTCGCGGCAGAATTCGGCAAAGTACTCGCGCATCTGGTGCTCGGCGAAGTGGTCGTGGCCCGCCGGCACCGCGGTGTGCGTGGTGAACACGGTGTTCACCGCCACCGCCTCGAGCGCCTCGTCGAAGCTCACCCCGTTCGCCATCGTCTGGCGGATGCGCTCGAGGATGAGGAACGCGGCGTGCCCTTCGTTGATGTGCCACACCGTGGGCTTCAGGCCGAGCTCGACGATGGCGCGCGCACCGCCGATGCCGAGGAGCATCTCCTGCTCGAGCCGGGTGGTGCGGTCGCCGCCGTACAGGCGGTGCGTGATGTCGCGGTCGTGCTCGGCGTTGTCCGGGATCTCGGTGTCGAGCAGGAAGAGCAGCACGTGGCCGACCCGCACCTGCCACACCCTCGCCCACACGTCGCGTCCCGGCAGGCGCGCCGACACCTTCATCTCGGTGCCGTCGTCGCGCATCACGGGCGTGACCGGCAGGTCGGAGAAGTCCGAATCGCTGTAGAGCGCGTGCTGGTTGCCGTCCTTGTCGATCGACTGGAAGAAGTAGCCCTGCCGGTAGAGGAGGCCCACGCCGACGAACGGCAGGCGCATGTCGCTCGCCGCCTTGCAGTGGTCGCCGGCGAGAATGCCGAGGCCGCCCGAGTAGATCGGCAGGCTCTCGTGGAAGCCGAACTCGAAGCAGAAGTAGGCGACGAGGTCCGACTGCCGCAGCCACTCCGAGCCGTCGCGCCGCAAGGGCTCGGAGTGGTACGTGTCGTAGCTCGACAGGACGCGGTTGAAGTTCTGCAGGAAGACCTGGTCGTCGGCCGCCTCGATGAGCCGGCGCTCGTCCACCGACTTGAGGAACGCCTTGGGGCTGTGCCCCACCGCCTCCCAGAGGCGCGGGTGCAGGCGCTGGAAGAGCTCGCGCGTCGGCCGGTCCCAGCTGTACCAGAGGTTGTTCGCGAGCTCCTCGAGCCGCACCAAGCGGCGCGGCAGCTTCGGGGAAACCTGGAGCTGAAAAGTCGTGCCCGGAGTTGTCATGCTGTTCCCAATGTTCTTTGCGTCGCTGCCAACCGCGCCTTACGCGCGGAGCGCTCGCCTGTGAAACGACGCGGGCCGATGCCGCGCCGCCGCGATTCTAGGGTAAAGCACGTCCGACTTCTCCCTGCGCACGCGAACCGCGAACCGCGCGGCGCGAACGATTCCCGCTCGTCGCCCTCGATTGCGTGCATCATCGCGTTCGACGCGGCCGCCGCCTGCCGGCGACGAGCGACGATCGCTCTCACGCCCACCGTCGTCGCCCGCTTCAGCGCTCGTTGACGTAGCGCAAGCGGGTGTCGCCGCCGAGGCACTAACGTGGATACAGGAGCAGGGAACGTGCTGCGCCGATTTGCGATCGTCAAGCGCCCCGAGGAACTGCACGTCCAGCCGCAACTGACGGACTACGAAACGGCGCGCGCCTCGTTCTCGTGGGCCGCAGAGCGCGCCGCGCTTTCGGGGCTTCGGGCCGGCGGCCTGAACATCGCCCATGAAGCCGTCGACCGCCACGCGGCGGGCGAGCGTCGCGAGCAGGTGGCGCTGCGCTACATCGACGCGCACGAGCGCCGTATCGACGTCACCTACGGCGCGCTCGCGCGCGCCTCGAGCCGCTTGGCGCACGCGCTCGTCGCGCTCGGCGTGCGCCCGGGCGACCGCGTCTTCGCGATGCTGCCGCGCATGCCGGAGCTGCACGTTGCGGCGCTCGGCAGCTGGAAGGTTCGCGCCGTCTTCTGCCCGGTGTTCGCGGCCTTCGGCCCCGAGCCGCTCCGCTCGCGGCTGGCGCGCGGCGATGCGCGCGTGCTCGTGACGACCGCAGCACTCTACGCGCGCAAGGTTGCGGCGCTGCGCGCGTCGCTTCCGGGTCTGGCGCATGTCCTGGTCGTCGGCGAGGGCGCCGAGGCCGCCGCGGGCGTGGTGCCGTGGAACGCGGCGCTCGAAGGCCGCCCGGCGACCTTCGACATCGCCGCGACGGATCCGGAGGAGATCGCGCTGCTGCACTTCACGAGCGGCACCACGGGTGAGCCGAAGGGGGCGCTGCACGCCCACGAGGCGGTGGTCGCGCATCGCGCCACCGCGCGCCTCGCCCTCGACCTGCGCGCCGACGACGTCTACTGGTGCACGGCGGACCCGGGCTGGGTCACCGGCATGTCCTACGGCGTCATCGCGCCGCTCGTCCTCGGCGCGACCGCCATCGTCGACGGCGCCGACTTCGACGCCGCGCGCTGGCTGCGCATCCTCGTGCGCGAGCGCGTGAGCGTCTGGTACACGGCGCCGACCGCGATCCGCATGATGATCCGCACCGGCGTCGCGCCGGAAGCGAATGCCCGCCCCCCGGCGCTGCGCTTCATCGCCTCGGTCGGCGAGCCGCTCGACGCGCAGAGCGTGCACTGGGGCGTGCAGGCGTTCGGCGTGCCGATTCACGACAACTGGTGGCAGACGGAGACGGGCGGCATCATGGTCGCCAACTTCGCGGCCATGGACATCCGGCCCGGGTCGATGGGCCGCCCGGTGCCCGGCATCGACGCGGCGGTCGTGAACGTCGATGCCGAACGACGCGTGCACGCGCTGGACGAACCCGATGCCGAGGGCGAGCTCGCGCTGCGCACCCCGTGGCCGTCGCTCTTCCGCGGTTACCTCGACGACCCGGCGCGCACCGCGCGCTGCTACGCGGACGGCTGGTACCTCTCGGGCGACCGCGTCCGGCGCGACGCCGACGGCTACTTCTGGTTCGTGGCGCGGCAGGACGACGTGATCAAGACGTCGGGGCACATGGTCGGCCCGTTCGAGGTCGAGAGCGTGCTGAAGGAGCACCGTGCGGTCGCGGAAGCCGGCGTCATCGGCGTGCCCGACCCCGTCGCGGGCGAGCTCGTGAAGGCCTACGTTTCGCTTCGCGCCGGCATCGCGGCGGACGACGCGTTGCGGCGCGAGCTGCTCGCGCACGCCCGGCAGCGACTCGGCGCGGCAATCGCGCCCAAGCAAATCGCCTTCCTCGAGTGCCTGCCCACCACGCCGAGCGGCAAGATCATGCGTCGCGTGCTGAAGGCGCGGGCCGACGGCGGGGACGGCGAGGGGAACGCGGCGGGGACGGGGGGTATCGCAGACACCGCCGGGGTACGCGAGGCATGAGCAAGGTGCTCGTCGCCTTTCACTCGCGCACGGGGTACACGCGGCGCGTCGCGCAAGCGCTCGCTCGGACGCTGCAGGCCGACCTCGAAGCGGTCGAGCCGGTCAGGACGCGGTCGGGGGTGCTCGGATACGTGCGCTGCGCCCTGGAAGCGCTGGGCCGCTGGGAGCCCCAGATCCGCGAACCGTCGCACGATGCCGAGAAATACGATCTCGTCGTCATCGGCACGCCCGTATGGTTCTGGCGGCTGGCGAGTCCCGTGCGCAGCTACGTGACCCGTCACGCCGCGCGAGCGCCGCGCGTCGCCTTCTTCTGCACCATGGGCAGCCAGGGAAGCGAAGCCGTGCTCGCGGAGCTGGCGAGGCTCACCGGACGCGCACCCGTCGCCGCGCTCGCGCTCACCGACCGCGACATCGATCGGGGCTACGCGCCGCGTCTCGATGCGTTCGTGCAGGCGCTGCGCGCCCGCCCGCCCGGGCGGCGCGGCCGCGCGCGGCGTCGCGCCGCGGCGGTCGCCGCAACTGCAGGCTGACGTGCGCCCGCCGGACCGCAACCGGTGCACAATGACCTTTCGACCCACGAACCGCACAAGCTGCTCATGACCCCCGACGAGATCCGCGCCGCCGTGATCGACCTGCTGGTTTCGATCGCCCCGGAAATCGACGCCGCGACACTGCGCGGCGACACGAGCCTGCGCGAGCAGGTGGAGCTCGACTCGGTGGACGTGATGAGCTACGTGACCGGGCTGTCGAAGCGGTTCGCGCTGCACATCCCCGAGCGCGACTACCCGCAGCTCTTCCGGCTCGACGCCTGCGTGCGCTATCTCGCGCAGCGGCTCGCCCACCGGGACGCGGTCGGCAGCCGCTAGCGCGACCCCGCGGGTCGTTTCTTCTCGGAGGTAGACGACGATGAGCCGCTACGCTTTCGGCAAGCAAGTACAGATGGATTTCGACACCGCCGTCGCGCGGATCACCGAGGCGCTCGCGAAGGAGGGCTTCGGCATTCTCACCGAGATCGACGTGTCGGCGACGCTGAAGAAGAAGCTCGACAAGACGATGCCGCCCTACAAGATCCTCGGAGCGTGCAATCCGGGGTTCGCGGCGCAGGCGATCGACGCCGAGCCGCAGATCGGCGCCCTTCTGCCATGCAACGTCGTCGTGCGCCAGGACGCCAAGGGCATCACGTTCGTCGAGCTCATGGATCCCGATGCCGTGATGGGCCTCGTCGGCCGGCCGGAGGTGGTCCCGCTCGCCGCCGAGGTCCGTTCGCGTCTCGAGCGCGCGCTCGCGGCCCTGTAGCGAGTGGCTTCCACGCGCCGCGAGGGCCGCGTCCTTCGCGACGCTTGCACGAAAGGCCGAGAGCGCCGATGACCCCGAAGCGCTGCGCACGCCCGAAGAGCGCTTCGCCGCGCTGCCGGGCTTTCCGTTCGCGGCGCGATACCTGACGGACCTGCCGGGCTTCGCCGGACTGCGCCTCGCCTATCTCGACGATGGGCCGCAAGATGCGCTGCACGTCTTCCTGTGCCTGCATGGCCAGCCGACGTGGAGCTACCTCTACCGGCGCATGGTCCCGGTCTTCGTCGCAGCCGGCGCACGCGTCGTGGCGCCGGACCTCTTCGGCTTCGGCCGTTCCGACAAGCCGATCGACGACGCCTGGTACACCTTCGCGCGCCATCGCGACGCGCTCGTGGCGTTCGTCGAGCGGCTCGACCTCGCCCGCCTGACGCTCGTGGTGCAGGACTGGGGTGGACTGCTCGGCCTCACCCTGCCCCCCGACATGCCTGGGCGATTCGAGCGGCTGCTCGTCATGAACACTGCGCTTGGCACCGGCGACGTGCCGCTCTCGGACGGTTTCCTCGCGTGGCGCGCGTGGGCCGGCAAGCAGCCCGACATGGACGTCGCGAGCCTGATGCAGCGTGCCTGTCCGCAGCTCACCGCCGCGGAGGCAGAGGCCTACGCCGCGCCGTTCCCGGACATCCGCTTCAAGGCCGGCGTGCGTCGTTTCCCGAACCTCGTGCCGGATCGTCCCGATGCCGATGGCGCCGCGACCTCGCGCCGCGCGCGTGACGGGTGGCGCAGCGAGTGGCAGGGCCGCACCTTCATGGCAGTCGGCGCGAAGGATCCGGTGCTCGGTCCGCCGGTGATGAAGGCCCTCGCGCGACTCATCCGCGGCTGCCCGCCGCCGTTCGTCGTCGAGGACGGCGGGCACTTCCTGCAGGAGTGGGGCGAGGAAGTGGCGCGCGCCGCCCTCGCCGCATGGGCCGAGTAGCAGCCGCTGCGTTTGGCGCGCTACGGCGCGCACGGAGGTGCGAGCGCGGCAGGCGACCGCCGCGAAGACACCTTCCTGACCGGCGAGCCCGCGATCTGCCGGGTGTATCCTGACCCGCAGGCCTTGCTCCCCGGAGATCGTCGCATGGATCGCCCGAATCCTTCGCCGCGCGCAGCCGGCACCTTCGCCACCCACGCCGTCGAGAACCAGCCGCTGCCGCTCGTCGACGTCAACGCCTGGGATCTCGATCCGATCCTGCGTGCGACGGTCGCGCGCGAAGGCGCCGAGGGGGTCGAGCCGCGGGCGCGCGCGCTCGGCGAGCTGGTGGCGAGCGCGCGCGTGAAGGCCCTCGCCTCGCAGGCGAACCGGTATGGTCCCGAGCTGCGTTCCCATGACCGCTTCGGCCATCGCATCGACGCCGTCGAGTATCACCCCGCCTATCACGAGCTGATGCAGCTCGCCTTCGGCGCCGGCGTGCATTCCCTTGCTTGGACGGCCCACGAGAACGGCTTCGTCGCCCGCGCGGCGCTGTTCTATCTCTGGAACCAGGCTGAGAACGGCGTCGCCTGCCCGGTCACCATGACGTTCGCCGCCGTGCAGGTGCTGCGAAGCGAACCTTCGCTCGCGGCCGAGTGGGTGCCGAAGCTCCTCGCTACCGACTACGACCCGCGCCCGCTGCCCGTGGCGCAGAAGCGCGCCGCCACCGTCGGCATGGCGATGACCGAGAAGCAGGGCGGCTCGGACCTGCGTGCGAGCTCGACGCGTGCCGAGCCGATCGGCGACGACGCCTACCTGCTCACCGGGCACAAGTGGTTCTGCTCGGCGCCGATGTCCGACGGCTTCCTCACGCTTGCGCGCACCGCCGCCGGAATCACGTGTTTCTTCGTGCCCCGGTCGCTGCCGGACGGCACGCGCAACACCTTGCTCGTGCAACGGCTCAAGGAGAAGATCGGCAACAAGTCGAACGCGTCGAGCGAGATCGAGTACGCCGGCACGTGGGCGCGGCGCGTCGGCGGCGAGGGGCGCGGCATCGCGACCTTGATCGAGATGGCGCATCTCACGCGCTTCGACATCGTCGTCGCGCAGGCGGGGATGATGCGCGCGGCGCTGGTCGAAGCGATCCATCACGCGCGTCACCGCCGCGCTTTCGGGCGCGTGCTCGCCGAGCAGCCGTTGATGCAGAACGTGCTCGCCGACCTCGCGCTCGAGTCGGAAGCGGCCACGCTCACCGCGTTCCGGCTCGCGCGCGCCTTCGATCGGGCGGCAGCGAGCCCTCACGAGCGGCTGCTGACGCGCATCGTCACGCCGGTGGCGAAGTACTGGCTCTGCAAGCGCATCGTGCCGATGGCGACGGAGGCGATGGAATGCCTGGGCGGCAGCGGCTACGTCGAGGAAGGGCCGCTCGCGCGTCTGTATCGCGAGTCGCCCTTGAACGGCATCTGGGAAGGGAGCGGCAACGTCATCTGCCTCGACGTCCTGCGTGCGCTGGACAAGGAGCCGGCCGCGCTCGACGCGTTGCTCGCCGAGGTGGGCGAGGCCGCACGCGCGGAGCCGCGGCTCGCGCGTTTGCTGGAGGACGCGAAGCGCGAGCTCGCCGACCGCAGCATGGTCGAGGCGCGGGCGCGGCGGATCGTCGAGAAGCTGGCGCTCTCGCTCCAGGCAGCGTTGATGATCCGCCATTCCGCCCCCGCCGCGGCCGACCTCTTCTGCGCAAGCCGCCTGGCGGGCGACGCGGGGAGGACGTTCGGCACGCTGCCGGCGCACGCGCAGTTCGGTGCACTGGTGGGACGCACGCTGCCGGCGTGAATGCGGCCGTTGCCGTGCGACGCCGCGCGCTGCCATGTCTGCTCGCCTCTCGTGGCCGGGCCGCGAGAGCGGGGTGTGAAATGGTGCGTTGAAGTAGAATCGTGATCCCGCCAAGCTTCTGGCCCGGAAGTTGCGCGCTCTCATCGACCCGGCCGCGGCAACCGCTCCCCGAACTGCCCGAATGCGCCTCGCGAAACTACTCCTGCCCGCCCTCCTCGCGCTCGCACCCATGGCCGCGCGCGCGCAGGTGTACGGCTGCCCGGACGATCAGGGCGGCATGCGGCTCTCGAAAGTCGAGGAGCCCGGCTGCTCGGTTTATCTCAGGGCCGGCGACGAGGGCGCCCTGAAGGGCGTGCGCGCCCGCCTGCGACTTCCGTGGGCCGAGGAGGAAGCGCGCCAGCGCGAGGCGGAGGCGCAACGGCGCCTCGAGCAGCTGCCGTTCAGCGCCGCGGTGCGCGACGCGGCGAGCCGCTACAGCGTGGACCCGGCGTTGGTGCACGCCGTGATTTTCGCCGAGTCGGCATACAACCCGCTCGCAGTGTCGGAGAAGGGTGCGATCGGCTTGATGCAGGTGATGCCGGATACCGGCGCGCGCTACGGCGCGAAGGAGAAGGACCTGCGCAATCCCGCGCGCAACGTGCAGGCCGGGACGCGCTACCTCGCCGATCTGCTGCAGCTCTTCGAAGGCGACGTGGAGCTCGCGCTGGCGGGCTACAACGCCGGCGAGGGCGCGGTGCTCAGGTTCGGCCGCCGCATCCCGCCGTTTCCGGAGACAAAGGCCTACGTGCCGCGGGTGCTGGAGCAGTGGCGGCGCCTGCGCTCAGTCACCATGTAAGAGCGAGGCCGCGCACCGGCAGCGCCGCGCTCAATCCGCCGTGCGCATGAACGCGATGTCGCCGTAGAACGCGGTCGCACTGCTGCCGGTGTTGTCCGAGTCGGTCATGACCGCGATCGACTTCACCGGCGGCGGTTCCTCGCCGAAGGCGCGCAGGTAGTCCTCGCGGACGTTCCGCACCAGCTCCTGCCATTCGCCGGTGCTCGTCGGCCCGCTCTCCGCCACCACCATCTTGATGCGCGACGTGTGCTCGCTGGTGAGCACCGTGCCGACCGGCTGCCGGTTCTCCCAGATGTACATGAGCGTCGCGTAGGGCAGCTCGGTCTTCGTGAACAGCTTGACTTGCTGGAAGAAGAGCCGGTCGGCGAGCGGCAGTTTCTCGACGTCGCCTTCGAACGCGACGATGACGCGCACCGGCGCGTCCTCGGCGTGTCGGCGGCTGTTGTCCGCGCCCGCGATCAGCGCCGGCACCATCCACTGCCAGTGGAGGTAGGGGTACTCGCGCAGGTCCACCTTCACCGGATGCACGAGCCCCGACGCCGAGGATTGCGACAGCGCCTGCAGCACGGTGCGGCCGTCGGCTTCGACGAGGCGGTACTCGGTGGGTTTCTTCAGGCCGGCGAACTGCCAGGGCTGCCACCCGGCGGGCAGCGACGTCCCCGGGGTGCGCGCCGAGAACTTGGCGATCTCCGGCAGCTGGATGCGCTGGTCGACCCGCGGACCGGCGCAGGCGGCAACGCCGAGCGCCACCGCGACCGCGAGGAGCGGATTGCGCAAGGCGCTCGAGCCCGCGCCGCGCAAAGCGCGCGACCGACCGACCGGACGCTGGCGGTGCCTGGTGCAGGGGCCCATGGTCGTGCCTCTTCTCGTTCGTGGCCGGGGCGGCACGGCGTTCGAGCCTTCGCGTGGCCGACAGTTCCGCGCCACGCCTCACGCCCCAGGCGCGCGCCCGCTTGATGCGCGTCAGCCGCGCCGCCGCGGCCGATGTTTAGCATGGAATCGTGACCGTTTCGGACACCGCTTTCGCGATCGCGGCGCCGCATGCCCGCGACATCGGGGAGGTGTGTGCTGCGCTGCGCATCGACCCCCGCCGCGGTCTGGACGTCGCAGAGGCGGCGCGGCGCCTCGAGTCGTTCGGCCGTAACGCGCTCGCCGCGGCGCCGCCGCGCCCCGCCTGGCGCCGCCTGCTCGCCCAGCTGCAGAGCCCGCTGGTGCTGCTGCTGCTCGCCGCCGCCGGGGTGTCGGCCGGCGTCTGGGCGGTCGAGCGCGACCACGGCGTGCCCTACGAGGCGCTCGCGATCCTCGCGATCGTCGTCGCCAACGCGCTGCTCGGCTTCGTGCAGGAAGGTCGCGCCGAGGCCGCGGCGGCGAGCTTGAAGCGCATGGCCGCGGCGAGCTGTTCCGTGATCCGCGACGCTCGACCGACCGTCATACCGACCGATGCGGTCGTCCCCGGGGACGTGCTCGACCTCGACGCGGGCATGACGGTCGCGGCGGATGCGCGCGTGATCGAGTCAGTCTCCCTGCAGCTCGGCGAAGCGGCGCTCACCGGCGAGAGCGCGCCGGTCGCGAAACAAGTGCAACCCGTGGCGCCCGACGCGGTGGTCGGCGATCGCGCGAGCATGGTCTTCGCGGGCACGGCGATCGTCTACGGACGCGGCCGCGCTGTCGTGACCGCCACGGGCACGAACACGCAAGTGGGACGCATCGCCGCCCTGCTCGAGGCGACGCCGCAGGAAAGCACGCCGCTGCAGCGGCAGCTCGACCGGGTCGGCAGGGTGTTGGGCGCGGCCGTGATCGCGATCGCGGTCGTCGTGGCCGCCACGATCCTCGTCACGCAGCGCGACTTCTCCACCGCGGCGCTCGTCGGCGTGCTCCTCTACACGGTCTCGCTCGCGGTGTCCGCGGTGCCGGAGGGTCTCGCGGCGATCACGACCGTCGTGCTCTCGCTCGGCACGCAACGCATGGCCCGACGTCGCGCCATCGTCCGCCGCCTCGCGGCAGTGGAGACGCTCGGCGCGGCGAACGTGATCTGCACCGACAAGACGGGCACGCTCACGAAGAACGAGATGACGGTACGGACGCTCGTCACTGCGTCGGGCCGGGTCGATGTCTCGGGTTCCGGCTACGCGCCCCACGGGGAACTGAGCGCCGCGGGCAGCCCGCTCGGCGCCGCGCTGCGCGCGGAGTGCGACGCGGCACTCGCCGCCGCCTGGCTCGCCAACAACGCGTCGCTCTCGGGCAGCGGCGAGGACTGGGACGTCCAGGGCGACCCGACGGAGGCGGCACTGAAGGTCGCCGCCCTCAAGCACGGGCTCTCGGGCGTCACGCTCGAGGCGCGCTACCCGCGGCTCGGGGAAGTGCCCTTCTCCGCGGAGCGCAAGCTCATGAGCACCGCGCACGGCGACGCCGAGCGGGGCGATGCGGCGGTGCTCTTCGCCAAAGGCGCGCCGGACGTCCTCCTCGAACGCTGCGTGCGCGAGCGCGTCGGCGAAGGCGAGCGCGAGCTCTCCGCCGCACGGCGTGCCGCCCTCCTCGACGACGTCGAGCGGCTTGCCGCCTCCGGCTTGCGCACCCTCGGCCTCGCTGCGCGACGTCTCGCGAGCGCGGAAGCGCGCGCACCGCAGGCCGCACTCGAACAGGCCCTGGTGTGGCTCGGGCTTGCCGGCATCATCGACCCGCCGCGTCCCGAGGCGCGCGCGGCGGTCGCGACGGCACGCGCAGCCGGCATCCGCGTCATCATGATCACCGGCGACCATCCGGCGATGGCGAGCGCCATCGCCGCGGAGCTCGGCATCGCGCCGCGCGGAGCGACGGTGGTCGCCGGCGCCGCGCTCGAGCGCATGGACGAGCCGGCGCTCGAGCGCGCGGTCGCGCAGGCGGACGTGTTCGCGCGCGTGTCCCCCGAGCACAAGCTGCGCATCGTCCGTGCGCTCAGGCGCGACGGTGCGGTCGTGGCCATGACCGGCGACGGCGTCAACGACGCGCCGGCGCTCAAGGCGGCCGACATCGGGGTCGCCATGGGCGTCGCCGGCACGGACGTCGCCAGGGAAGCCGCGGACATGGTGCTCGCCGACGACAACTTCGCCACCATCGTGGCCGCCATCGAGGAAGGCCGCGCGATCTACGCCAACATCCGCAAGTTCCTGCGCTACCTGCTCGCCACCAATCTCGGCGAGGTGCTGGTGATGTTCTTCGGCGTCGCGCTCGCCGGCGTCATCGGCCTGGTTGCCGGCGAGGGCGAGGTGCTGGTGCTGCCGTTGCTCGCGCCGATGGTCCTGTGGATCAACCTCGTGACCGACGGCTTCCCCGCGCTCGCCGTGGGCGTCGATCCGCCCGACTCGCGCCTGATGCAGCGGCCGCCGCGCGATCCCCGCGAAGGCGTGATCACCCGCCGCATGTGGACCGGGATCGCGGTGTCGGCAGCAGTGATGGGTGCCGGCACGCTCCTCGTGCTCGACGCAGGCCTGCCGGGCGGCCTGATCGAAGGCTCGCACGACGTCCGCCATGCGCGCACCCTCGCCTTCAACGTGCTGGTGGTGTTCCAGCTCTTCGCCGTGTTCTCCGCGCGCTCGGACACCGCGAGCGTGTCGCGCGACCTGTTCGCGAATCCCTGGCTGTGGGGCTCGGTGCTGCTCGCGCTCGCGCTGCAGGCGGCGGTGATCTACGTCCCCGCGCTGCAGAAGGGATTCGGCACTGTCGCGCTCGGCGCGGACGACTGGGCGATCTGCTTCGCGGTCGGTGCGACGCTGCTCGGCGTGCGCGAATCGCTGAAGGCCTTCTGGCGACTGCAGGACGCACGTCGAACCGCCGCCGCGAGCGGTCGTGCGCCGTGAGGGCAACAGCGTCCGCCGCGCGGCGAAGACTGCCGCCGCACGAGCGTTGGGGCAATCCTGCGGTCGGTACGCATGGGCGATTGCGCTCGCGTCCGGCACGCACAGGCGCTTCGAGCGTCCTCACGGTGCATCGACCCGGGTGCCGTCCGTGATGCTGCGGGTCCGGCGACGCATCACGACGACGGCGGCGCGACGCTCCGCGTGCAGCCGAGCGCGCGGCGGGAGGACTACAGGGACGTGTATTGCGCGACCCACCGCGCGATCGCCGAAGTCGGCGGCGAGCTCGGTTGGCTCAAGATCGCCGCAGCTGCACCGGGGACACCCGAGCCCGCAGCGGGAGGTCGAGCAAGCTCGACGTGGGCGGAAGCAAGCGCCGCAGGAGCGACGCTCGAGGTGCGCGCCGCCGCGCGCTGCGCGAAGAGGTATCCGTCGCGGGCGTCCCTCGCCCTTTACTTGTAATGCCCGTAGGCGTGGCCGGGCGGCACCTTCTTCATCTTCGGGCCGCGTCCGCCCTCGACGTAGACGACTCGCTCCTGCACGCGGCCGCCGGGCTGCGCTGTGACCGAACCGCCGATCGCCGCGCCGGCGCCGCCACCGAGCGCACCGCCGACGATGGCGCCGGTGCCGCCGCCCATCGCGTTGCCCACCGCGGCGCCGGAAGCGCCGCCGATGGCGCCGCCGACGGCCGCACCGGTCTTCGCGCTGCCGCTCGCGCCGAGCGCGCCGCCAGCCGCGCCACCGACCGCGCCGCCGATGATGGCACCCGTGGAGCCGCCCACCGCGTTGCCGACCGCGGCGCCCGCACCACCGCCGAGCGCGCCGCCGACACCGGTACGAAGATCGTTGGCCTGCGCGAGGGGAAGCATGGAGAAGGCGGCTGCGAGGACGACGACGGCGCGGTGCATAAAGCTCTCCTGCGTTGGGTGCTCGCGTTTCGGCGACGCGCGGGAGCGCGGCCATCGCGCGAGGGACCGCAGCATCCTGCCACGCCGCGGGCACCATGCCGTTGGCATGGCGCGGCGGAGCGCGGAGTCGATCACGCTCGGCACGCGCTTGTCGCCGACCCGACGTCCGCGTCGAGGGACGGACACGTGACCCGCCCGGAGCTGGCGACGTCGTGCGCGACCGACCGTTGCCGACCATGGCGCGCAACGCTTCGCATCCGCCGCTAACATCGCGTCATGACCCTGACCGAGCTCCGCTACATCGTGGCCGTCGCGCGCGAGCGCCACTTCGGGCGTGCCGCAGAGGCGTGCTTCGTGAGCCAGCCGACCCTCTCGGTCGCAGTGAAGAAGCTCGAGGACGAGCTCGGGGTGATGCTCTTCGAGCGCGGCGGCGGCGAGGTGACCATCACCCCGGTCGGCGCGCGCATCGTAGAGCAGGCGCAGCGCGTGCTCGAGCAGGCCGCCGAGATCAAGGAGCTCGCGAAGCAGAACAAGGATCCGCTCGCCGGCGCGCTGAAGGTCGGCGCGATCTTCACGGTCGGCCCCTACCTGCTGCCGAAGCTGATCCCGGCGCTGCACCGGCGCGCGCCGCAGATGCCTCTGCTCATCGAGGAGAACTACACCGCGGGACTCGCCGAGATGCTGAAGCGCGGCGAGGTGGACGTGGCGATCGTGGCGGTGCCGTTCGAAGAGGCTGGCATCGTCACCCAGGCCGTGTACGACGAGCCGTTCGTTGTGGCCGTACCGCGCGCCCATCCCTGGGCTTCGCGCCGGTCGCTGCGCGCCGAGGAGATCGCAAAGGAGAGCCTGCTGCTGCTCGGCACCGGGCACTGCTTCCGCGACCAGGTGCTGTCGGCGTGCCCGGCGCTCAACCGGTCGAGCGCGACACCGGGCACGATCCAGAAGACCGTGGAAGGTTCCTCGCTCGAGACGATCCGGCTCATGGTCGCCTCGGGGCTCGGCATCACCGTGCTGCCGGCTTCGGCCGTGCCGACCAAGGCCCGGGCGAGCGATTTGCTGGTGTACGTGCCGTTCACCCGCCCCCCGCCGGACCGGCGCGTCGTGCTGGCATGGCGCAAGAGCTTCACCCGTCCCGAAGCCGTGGAGGTGCTGCGGCAGGCTATCCTTGCGTCGGAAGTTCCCGGCGTGCAGCCGCTCGACGCGCTGCCGAGCTGAGCCGAAGGCGAGCCGCTGCGGAATAGCCGCAGACGATCCGGCCAGTGCCCAAAGTCAATTGGACTGCGGGCGCGGCGCGTCGCAAGCTGCAACAGCGATGGGCAATCATCGCGCGCAGCGCCCGGCGGGGCGCACGCCACTGACCAAGGAGACACGCATGGCCATCGACATCGGCATCGACGCAAAGGCACGCGAGGAGATTGCCCAAGGGCTCTCGCGGCTGCTCGCGGACACCTACACGCTCTACTTGAAGACGCACAACTTCCACTGGAACGTGACCGGCCCGATGTTCAACACGCTGCATCTGATGTTCGAGCAGCAGTACACCGAGCTCGCGCTCGCGGTGGACCTCATCGCCGAGCGGATCCGCGCCCTCGGCTTCCCGGCGCCGGGCAGCTACGCCGCCTTCTCGAAGCTCGCGTCGATTCCCGAGGCCGACGGCGTGCCGAACGCGAACGAGATGATCCGCCAGCTCGTCTCCGGTCAGGAGGCGGTGGTGAAGACGGCGCGGTCGATCTTCCCGCGGGTCGACGAGGTGCACGACGAGCCGACGGCCGACCTGCTCACGCAGCGCATGCAGGTCCACGAGAAGACCGCGTGGATGCTGCGCAGCCTGCTCGAGAGTTGAGCAGCTGTGGACGAATCCTGCACGCCTTCCCCCTCCAAGGGGGAAGGTCGGGATGGGGGTGCAGCGGTCGCACCGCCTGCAGCTGCACACTTGTGAGCGTGGTACCGGGCGCGGCGGAGCGGGCGTCGCGCCCTGTCGCGATGCCGGACCTGCGCCTCAGTCGGCGCGCATGCGCAGCGCGACCGACTGCCCGACCGACATCATCGCCCCCTCCCCGGCGCTCGCGACGCAGTAGACGCCGAAAGTGACCGCGCCGCTTTCGGCGGCGTCGCCGCGGTAGCCCGCGAGCGTGCGCATCGGCTGGTCCGATCGCTCCGCCGTATCTTGATCGATGTCGGGGATCTCGCAGCGGACGCAGCGTCGCACTGCGCGCAGCTCGACGCCGTCGGCGACCAACGCGTCGATCCTGTCCTCGGCGTATGCGTCCAGCCCTTCGAGGACCAGGTTCGGCCGGAAGCGGTTCATGGGCACCGCCCTCGCGTCGGCGCCGGCGAGCCTCAGGTTGAGGTCGTCCAGCGATGCCTGCCCGACGACAAGCAGCGGAAACGCGTCGGCGAAGCGGTGCGTGGCGGGCGCGACACCGCTGCGGCCGGTGGCGGCGAGGCGTCGCGCCTCGGGGTGCAGCTTGACGAGCCGTGCCGGGCGGCCGAGGAAGTCCGAGAACCACTGCGCGACGTAGTCGCCTTCGTCGACGGCATCGACCACGTCGTCCCACACCCTCACCTTGCGCAGCACGCTCGGGTCATCCTCCTCGACTTCGAGCGGCAGCTCGATGCGCAGCATTCCCGGCGCCGCGATACGCATCACCTCGCTCCGCAGCGCGGGCGCCACCAGCGCGAGCCGCGGCGCCTCCCGCTGCGACAGGAGCTCGCCGCGGTCGTCGACCACCATCCAGCGGCGGTCGTGCTCCAGCCCCTGCGCCTCGCACTTCGCCTGCACGAGCGCGACGGCGGCGCAGGACTTGATCGGGTGGGTGTAGAGCGCGCTGAGAGTCACCATGGCGCGCGGATTATCCCCCAGCCGGGACGTGCCCTGGCGCCCCGGCGCGCATCGACCGATGCCGGGCGAGGCGGCTACACTCCCGCCTCCGCACGCGCCCAGGGCGCCGCAGAAGAGGAACCGCGATGACCGATTCGGTGAAGTACCTGCTCGACGAGAGCCGCATCCCCAAGCACTGGTACAACCTGCAGGCCGACCTGCCGAAGCCGCTGCCGCCGGTCCTGCATCCGGGTACGCACCAGCCGGTCGGGCCCGACGATCTCGCGCCGCTCTTTCCGATGGAGCTGATCCTCCAGGAAGTGACGCAGGAGCGCGAGGTGCCGATCCCCGAGCCGGTGCGCGACATCTATCGCCAGTGGCGCGTGACGCCGCTCTACCGCGCGCGGCGCCTGGAGAAGGCGCTGCAGACGCCAGCGCGCATCTACTACAAGTACGAGGGCGTCTCGCCCGCGGGCAGCCACAAGCCGAACACCGCCGTGCCGCAGGCGTTCTACAACAAGCAGGCGGGCGTGAAGCGGCTCACGACCGAGACGGGCGCCGGGCAGTGGGGTTCGTCCCTCGCGTTCGCAGGCGGCGTGTTCGGCCTCGAGGTCGAGATCTTCATGGTGCGGGTGTCGTACAACCAGAAGCCCTACCGCCGCGCGCTGATGGAGACCTACGGCGCGCGATGCATCCCCTCGCCCTCGCCGGAGACGCAATCGGGGAAGGCGATCCTCGCGCAGCGGGCCGACCACCCGGGCTCGCTCGGCATCGCGATCTCGGAGGCGGTCGAGGTCGCCGCGCAGCGCGACGACACGAAGTACGCACTCGGCTCGGTGCTGAACCACGTGCTGCTGCACCAGAGCGTGGTCGGCCTCGAGGCGATGGCGCAGATGGAGATGGCTAACGACTATCCCGAAGTCATCGTCGGCTGCACCGGGGGCGGCTCGAACTTCGCCGGCATCGTGTTCCCCTTCCTCGGTGCGCAGCTGCGCGGGGGGAAGAAGTTGCGCATCGTCGCGGTGGAACCGGCAGCCTGCCCGAGCCTCACGCGCGGGCAGTACGCCTACGACTTCGGCGACACCGGCCACCTCACGCCGCTCGCGAAGATGCACACCCTCGGCTCGACGTTCACGCCTCCCGGTTTTCACGCGGGCGGGCTTCGCTACCACGGCATGGCGCCGCTCGTGAGCCACATCAAGGAGCTCGGCCTGATCGAGGCCGTCGCCTATCACCAGACGAAGTGCTTCGACGCCGGGGTGATGTTCGCGCGCACCGAGGGCATCCTGCCCGCCCCCGAGGCGAACCATGCGGTGAAGGGCGCGATCGACGAGGCGCTGAAGTGCAAGGAGGAAGGGAAGTCGCGCGCGATCCTCTTCAACCTGTGCGGCCACGGGCACTTCGACATGCAGGCGTACATGGACTACTTCGCCGGCAAGCTCACCGACCAGGAGTACGACGAGGCGGAACTGGCGATGGCGCTCGCCGGACTGCCAAGTGTCAAGGAGGCGGCTTAGTTAGGCGAGCGCCCCCGACTCGGGGGATCTGCAAGGGGGCGTGCCCCCTTGCTCCAGCCCACCGATGGCGCTCGCCGGACTGCCGAGCGTGAAGGAGGCCACGTAGCGAGCGGCTCCGATCTCGGCGATCGGCA
>Ga0209254_10000283_pt1 | contig 39020 bp, 26 predicted proteins | sample FrelakmetDIP11DI_FD_187148 | JGI IMG/M metagenome (GOLD analysis project Ga0209254, IMG submission 187148) | Freshwater lake sediment microbial communities from the University of Notre Dame, USA, for methane emissions studies - DIP11 DI (SPAdes)... | ecosystem: Environmental > Aquatic >... | reverse complement strand
GCCGTCAAAGTAGTCTTGCCGTGATCTATGTGGCCTATCGTCCCTACGTTCACGTGTGGCTTAGTACGCTCAAACTTCGCCTTGCCCATGGACTCCTCCTTGACGAATCACAGGAAAATACGTTTATGGGTCTCGCCTGAACACATCTAGATCAGAGCCCATTCAGGGCTCATCTCGATGTCTCCGGCTTATATGTGCTTGGAGCCCACGACCGGGATCGAACCGGTGAACCTCTTCCTTACCAAGGAAGTGCTCTACCTACTGAGCTACGTGGGCCCTGTGAGTCCGAGAGTTTAACTTAAGACTCGACATCTTTCGATCCCTGATTGAGACCCCAGCCTTAAGGGTCGGGGGCTTCAATGGCACTCTGTATCTGGAGCGGGAAACGGGACTCGAACCCGCGACGTTCAGCTTGGAAGGCTGACGCTCTACCAACTGAGCTATTCCCGCGTTTTATTGTATCGGCGACCATTTCAACTTTGCATGGTGGAGGGGGGAGGATTTGAACCTCCGAAGGCTGAGCCAACAGATTTACAGTCTGCCCCCTTTGGCCACTCGGGAACCCCTCCATCCTGGAGCTGGCGATGGGACTCGAACCCGCAACCTGCTGATTACAAATCAGCTGCTCTACCGGTTGAGCTACGCCAGCAAACGGCTCCTCTATAAAATTACTTTTTTTATCTAAAATTTAATACCTTGTCAAGGATTTTTTGGCTTAGCTCTCGCCACTGTCTTAAGATTGTCCCTGTTTACTACAACAAATAAAATATCTCAAAAAAATATTGCCAAATGAAATTCTTCATTGGCACGTAAAGTCGTTCTGAAGATTAAGTACTCTTCGAATTCATCAATACTTACCAGTTGCCATAAAGGAAAGACAGAACTCCCGCAAGGATAAAATTACTGTCGAGCATGGCTTCGAACGACAGGCGGTCAAAGGGATGCCTTCTCTTGTAGATCAAAAAAATCACGGCGAATATGGATGTATTGATGATCAACAAAAAGCCGGCTCTTGCAACCCACCCGAGGGCCGCTGAAGCCGCCGGCAGGATCGTGAGAAACAGCAGCAGTCCGAGGAGGAGCCTGGATGTGTTTTGAGCCCCTAAGAGGATAGGAATGGTTTCCCGACCTACGATTCGATCTCCTTGGATGTCCATCAGGTCCGACAGGGCAGTTCTCCAGAAAACCATGCCTGCCGTGAACACAAAACCCACTATGAGGCCGGGAAGTAAAAGAGAACTTTCTGTTCCTATCACGGGAAGCACTGCGGCTGACATCGCCCAACCAGCAGCTACCAGCGGAGTCTTTGAACCAGGAAGATCTTTGAGGCTCCGCAACTTCGCGGACGGAAACCTACTCGCAGATATGAGAGGGGCAGTGTATAGCCCACCGGTGACGAGCATGAAAAGCAGTAGGAGGCACGTGTAGATTCCCATCCAAGCGCTCAGAAACATGCTGCCGATAGATGATAGGGCTACCAGAGCTGATAGCAATCTGCGATGCCGGGCGTAAAACGCGGCTATTTGCGGGGTGTTGAATCTTACCGCGCCCGAAATGTCCTGAATTCTGTTAAGCAGATGCATTGAGAACACGAACAGCATCGTAACCAAGAGAGGCAAGAGAGTTATCTGTTGTCCTTGAAGGACGATGCATGCTGCAGTGAGTCCGCCGCCTCCCAACGCCGCCCACAAATAGGTCATCACTACTGTGTCGGCCACCCTCCGAAGAATGGTCAGTGGGCCGGACTTCCGGCTCATTCCGATTTGTTTAATTTTTTCGATAACGCTGAGGATCTGCCAATTAGGGGTACTGGCTCCTGCCGTCACTCCAACTGTTTCGGCTCCGAAAAGCAGAGAAGGAACTATCTCTTCATCAGTTTCCACATGAAGTGTATCCATTCTCTGTGCCTGAGCTACCTTTACAAGGCGACGGGTGTTCCCTGAACCTTTTCCGCCCACTATCACGATCATGTCCACATTCTTGGCAAGTTGGCGCACCTCAAGCTGGCGCTTTCTCGTGGAATCACAAATGGTATTGTACACGTGAAGCCTGGTAAGGCGTTTTCTCAAGATCTCAACGACAACTTGGAAGGTCTGGACCTCCTGAGTGGTTTGAGCAACCAAGCAGATGCCACGGTCTTCGGGAATCATCTCAATCTGACTGCTGTATTCAGGAGTCGGAACGGCTAAACCGCCGGCCGAGGCAAAGCCCATTAGACCTCTAACCTCTGGATGGTCCTTATCACCCACGATTACGCAGAAATCTCCAACTCGGGCGTGTTTACGAATGATCGCCTGAACGCGGGCCACTCTCGGGCAAGTGGCGTCTATTATACGAAGCGCTTTTTGTTCTAGAAGATGTCTTTCTAGAGGAGAGATCCCGTGTGCCCTAATAAATACAGTCCCACCCTGAATCTGTTCAAGGAAGTCCACCTGCTTTATTCCTCGCGACTCTAGGAGTTGCAGAGTCTGAGGATTGTGTATTAATGGGCCGTAAGTGACTATTGGAAGCGGAGGAGAATCCCTTTGAATATCCAGTACTAGATCTACGGCCCGTCGCACCCCCATACAGAAACCGGCTGTCTTGGCCAGACGAATTTTCATTGTTCCATAATCTCTATTGGCGAATGTCGTTAAAGCTTTCTTTCGTGCTGGTCCCCGAGTGGTTGGGATGGATCCAAAATCATTGCTCAGATTTTCTCTTCACTTAATTCGTGAGGAGGATATGATCTACTACTTTTAAACCTTTCAGAAGAATGTTTGGAATCTTCATAGTCTTGAGGCGTATCTACATCCAGATCATCGTAACAATTCCCCATCTCAACAGCAACAATACTGTCCGGGTGTTTGTTCAATACGCTTCTTCCGCCAATGTCTCCGGTCACCTGCATTAGCTCACTAAAAAACCGGGCCGGGAAAATCACAGGGGTTGTTCTTCGCCCGTTGATGGATGGAAGAACAATTCTACTGGCATCGTTGAAAAATTCAGCGAGCAGGAAGTCTATAATCTTAGACGTCAACCATGGTTGATCAGCGAGAATCACCATAACTCCGGAAGCCCTCTTCTCGACTCTTCTTATACCGTTCTGAAGTGAGGAAGCCATTCCGTTCTCCGGGTGTGGGTTTGTAACGTACTCCAGCCTATTATGTTTCTTGAAAGGCCCAAGAGGGATCGTCAAGTCGTTGAATGACGGCGCGGATACCAGGATTACCCTCGACAAGAGGGATTCCAAAGCTGCTCGAACAACCAGTTCGATAATGGGATGTCCTTTGATTTCGAGCAGCAGTTTGGGGTGCCCCATCCTGGTGGAAAGGCCGGCCGCGAGAATAATTCCATCGACTTGATCTCTCATGAGAAACCGAGGCACTCTAAAGAATTAATCGTGAAATCATAGTATCTTGGATGCAACCAAGATCCGAACCAGTAAACCATGTTAAGTCATCAACCAGTCTTCCTCGAATTGTTCGAGCTGGACTCTACAAACAGCACAGTTCCACCTTTGCCGCACCAGTAAGTCCTGCCATGCCAATCAATGTAATTTCTAAAAATGGAACGTATGAAAATAAAAGCGCCAAGAAAAATCATCGGTAAAATAGCCGACAACCATCGTTTCAGAGAGATATGGGGCGCAGCGATCCTCCACACCATCACAGCTAGAACGAACAGAGCCAAAAGAAATGCCACCGACATCAATCCTATTTCACGACTAACCAGACCAAAGAGAGACATCGAGCCCGATAAAACAGTTACGGTGACCGCGAGAGTCAGATTCAGATACAGGATCATCAACATAGCCCATATCAACGGATTGGTGAATTTCGGGAACATGATTTGACGATCAAGATAGTTTAAAAAACCTTTCGTTGTTTGATTTTTCAATGGCGACTTAAGAATATTGCAAGGATCCATGGCAACTTTAATGCCGGCTCTTTGGAGAAGGTTGCCTAAAACTAGATCGTCGACAACAGTCTTTGACCATGTTTCTATTACATCAAGTTTGTCAAAAGTCATTCGGCGGATTGCCGTAGCTCCGCCCCACGGCTTAGGAACTATTGTGGTAATTAAAAGGATCAAGGTTCCATATATAGCCTGGCAGACTCCCGCCAGGGTTTGAGGTTCAGGGTCAAAAGCCCTGAAAGTGGTTCTGACCTCAACGCTGCGCTTACGTAGGGGTTCGGTGAATTGCATAAGCCAATCCTGGGGGGCCGCATTGGTGCTGTCGCAAAATACAATTATTTCTGTTTCCGGCCTTAGCTGCCGAACTCCTTCAACGAGGTTATGATTTTTTTGGGCGCATAACGTGCTCGTTCCGCTAATGACTTTGCGCGCATGACTGTATTGCCGGCAAAGATTATCCACAACATAATTGGCAGGGTCGTCAAGGCTCTCCAGGATGAATACTACGTGGTAGGAGTTATATCGTTGTTCCAGGAGCGAAAAGAGGATTTGTTGCTGGTCTTTGAAAATTCCCTTTAGTGGAACGAGAATCTCTATAGGTGGTAGAGGGGTTTTAGGCTCTTCCCTGGAGCGTCTTCTCTTGGCTGCGAAAACCTTCACTAATCCGGAACCGAGCAGTAAAAATACCGGGATGGTCCATACCAATAGCCAAGTTATCAGGCCCCATAGGTGGGAATTCATACCCTGGGCACCGCTGGAGAAAGAGTATGAAGAAAGGCTGCCGAATCAAAATGGAGGAAGTAATGAAGAAAAAATGGCTTTTTAGGAAGGAGCTTTATCTGTAGATTCACTGACGGTATCATGGGAAATCACGGGCAATGGGCCACATACGTGTCTCATTGGGAGATATATCAAGTTATTAGTGGACGTAATTATAATACGGCGGTGTTCGCCTGAACTATTACAATTTAACAGATGAACTACCATGAATTACAAAATCTTCATTGCTGTACACTAACCTTCACCGTGCACGTCAATCCATCTTTAATAATCTCGCTGGGATTATCATCAAGAAGACATTCTATGTCATAGTCCGCCGGTGCTTCCAGTGCGGGGTTTCGACTTGTCCAAGGAATTCTGTCTATCCTGCAAGGGAATCTTTTGTCGGATATGGCGTCAAAAATAACCGTTGCTCTGTCCCCTGTCTTAAGCTTTAGAAGATCCAGTTCATGGACCTTGCATCTGACCAAGATCGAATCCACGGGAGCCACTACCATGGCCTGGAAACCGGCGGGTACCTGAGCATTAACTCGCATCTCAGGATTGATTCGGATGACATAACCCGAAACAGGAGCTTTCAGAAATGCCCTTTCCAAATCAGAGTTGTTATCAGAATAACGTCTGTTCGTCTGCCATTCCAACAGTTTCAGTGCATTTTCCTGGCTACCTTCTGCAAAGCGTAGGTTCTTCATAGCAGTCTTTTCTGCATCTATTGTTTGTGTTTCGGTTTGTTGTAAATCCTGTTTTTCTTTCTTCACTATTTCCAGTTGTCGCTCCATATTTTGGACGGCGGTTTCCTGAGCTTGACCTTTGCTTTGAAGTTCCTTGAGGTTTTTTAATTCCCTTTCAATTCTTTCGATATTAATGTCTTTGATTGGACGGGCAACTTCCTTGAGTTTGACCAGAGCGATTTTGGTGTCATCTACGGCCTTTTTTTGATTAGCCACAGTAGCAGACTTTACCACATTGTAAACGTGAGCCAGTGACTGAGGGTCAAGTTCGTACTCAACTAGTATATCATCCTTTTCAACTTTTTGACCTTCAGTTACCTTAATGTCTTTAACTATTCCTCCAAGGTACACAACAACAGGCCTCTTGTACAATGCAAAACTCTTGCCTCTCAAATGTATTTCCAGCTCGGATTTGGCATCTGCAATCTGGGGTACGATTGCAGCCTTTGCTGGGACAGGGCTTGAAACTGCTTTTTTGGGTTCTTGAGTGACCGCTACCAGGGCCAACGAGGCGACAGCCACGAAACCCGCAAGCATGACTCCAAAGGCCTTTACCCGTCGCCGGGGTTTTTCAGTATCGAATTCCGGCATTGTACTTATTTAAACCTCCTGCGATAGTGGCCAGGTCAATAAGAGCGGAAACCCTCTCCTGAACAGTATTCAAGGAATTCAAATGTGACTGCGCTTTCGCTATGCTCGAGTCCAAGTAGATATCGTATGTGAGAGATCCAGACTTGTATTGACTGAACGCCCTCTCTTCGTTCGATTCGGCTAATTTGGTCTGTTCTCGAGAAAAACCTTCTTTCTCTTCTGAAAGACTGATATCTCCACGGAGTGTTTTGAAACGCTCGTAAAGTTGTCTCGAGAGTTCTTGACGTTCTATATTTATTTGACCGGCCCTCAACTTTTGACGCTTTATGTCTCTTACTCGCTTAAAACCATCCCAGAGAGTATAGTCCGTGCCTATAGCTACCGTGGTGCCGGAAACGGAGTCCACCTGATTGTTGAGGTCCTGAAATATAAAAACCGGCCTGGGTAGTAAGAGAAGATAGGCACCGGCAACCAAAACCGATTGAAGCTGTTCTCTCTTGGCGATAATTTTTAGGCCAAGATTGCTTGCCTGGACATCAGCGAAAGTAACGACACGGCCATTGAAACCGAGAAGAATCTGATTGGCGGCATCCCTCGTATCGAGTGGCAAATGATAGTCCGGATGATACCCCATGAGAAGTTTCAGTTGCCCTATTCCCTGATCAAGAGTGTGTTCCAAGGTTTTTATCTTGATGTCCTGACCCCTGAGACTGTTATTCCAAGCCCGAAGGGTCAATGGTTCAAAGTCTCCCTGCTCGCTTCGATTCTTAGCGTACTGAACCTTATTTCTATAAAACGCAGCAATCTGTTTGTCGGTCCGAAGATTCTTCTCCAAGAAGCTGATTCTAAAGAAAAGTTTGGCCATATTTGCGATGTTTTCAGTAATCTTGTATTCATGTGTTGTCGTTGCAACATCGACCATAGTAGATTTTGCTTTGATTTTAACCAGTGCAACAAGGGGATTAAAATTAGACATCACGAGACTTGTGGCGAATTTTTTATTAACTGAACTTGGGTCGGCATTATAATTTCTTGTACGGGCTAGGTAATAACGCGTATTTACCTCAAAAGTCGGAATGATTTCAGCATGAGCGTCTTTAAGATCTGCAGATTGAATCTGAATCTCCATTCGATTTTTTATCAAAGCTTCTGAATGGACGAGGGAATATCGGACACAGGTCGGAAAATCAAAATAACCGTAGGATATTGGTTGAAGTTTGGATTCGGGTGAAGCCGTTAATTCTTTCACGTGCCAAAATGATAGGCATAGCATAACAGTAAGTAATACCAAGTAGCTAGGCGTGCACCTCGCAAAGTTGCCGAGTACAAATCCCTTCCGACAAACGAGCAGATTCTTTCTAGCCCTCTCAGTTAAGGTCGCCACGAGATATCCACACCCTCAAATCCCTTGATACAGTATCTAGGGACTGATCGCAACGAAATGTAAATGCTAATAAATATAATCACGTAGAACAAGCCTACGCTTCTGCGGCAAGTATATCGAAACGCATTACAAATGTCAACGATGTTTTCCGACACGGTAATTTGGTTAGCAGTTGATATTGTAGCAGGTTGGCGCTGCCTTAATGGATAGGAAGCACAAAAAATCGTACGTTATCTATTCTTTACAACACGGTGAGGAAATAGGTTGTTTCCAGCGAGAGTATTTTCCAAGCTCTACCGTATTTGGGCAGGACCACCTTTGTGGGAGTATTTTGGGAAGATTATTTTATTTTGGACCAAAGATGATCCTTGCCATCTACTATCGGAGACCGGGTGATCATGAAATCTCTTTTTATTCCATATACGTAGAATTGCATCGTTATGCCGCCAGGCAACTTAATGAACATTTCGTGGTTTTCAAATGTCCAGAGACCGTCTGATCCCATAGGATGGTCAGAACTGAAAACCCTGCATGTGCCGTCTTTCCTGAGCGTCATGAGATTGCGTGGAAAAGACACCGACGAACCGCGAAGTCTTTCAGCAAGGGGATTCTCATCCGGTAGAACCTCCCAAGTACCTATGAGGCTCTGCCAATCTATGGATGCCTGATAGATCTGCTCCGGAGTGATGCCCACTTCGCTCCCGAAAGCCGGAGTAAATATTATAAAGAGGAAAGTGAAAAGAACATATAAACAGGTTTTCATGAATCCTCCCATTATATCTCAAAATAAACCTGATGAGCCATCCTATCGTCGTAAATAGCAATAGGCGGTTTAATTGTAAAACATTGGGTCAAAATAGTAATACAATGATTACAGCAAGAAAAGTGAGGCTTATTTTGGCATCTCGCTTACCTGAAGACCTGTATCCTTTGCTGTTGACCGAGGAGGAACCTTAAATGCAGAAGCATTTTTTTTCAAGAGATATCGAATTCAACCCGATCCCTTGTTGCATGTTTGTCACATTGGACTCGCCGGCACCGCGCGGTCACTTTACTTCATCAAAACCGAAAACGAGCGACGTGGGACCCTTTGGTATTGGATTCAAGGATGTTTTCGGATTTTATCGCAGCTCAATATCCTAAAATACTTGAATCAAGAACAACGAAAAGCTCTTTTTATGCTAAAAATTAAATACATATTATCAAATAGTTAAATGTTAAATATATTTAACAACTGGTAACTTATCCATAACATCTCAACATCAAATATTTTTACTTGACACTAATATGGGACCATGATACCCCGGCCCCCAGGAACAAAACGGGGGAGATGCCTTAAAGCACTTCCTGAGCAAGAACACTTTTGCAGTGTAAAAAACTGTCTGAATAAAGGAGGGTGTAATGGTCAAACGAGTCGTAAGTCTTATTCTCTTTATCACGATGCTCGCTTCGGTATCTTTGGCTTTGGCCGGAGGGGCGGCAGCTCCAGTTGCCTACCCGTCGGCACCGTGTGCTCCCAGGCCGTACGCGGCAGCAGGAAATCCCTGCGCGTATTGGGGTGATGCTCCATTCCCAGGCATGTGCGGTGGCGTAGTGGCTTTACCATTTTTGGTTGTGGGAAGTCTTCTGGGCGGAAACACCGTCGGACCTTACGGACCGGTTCCTGGTCCAAACTATGGCGGACCCGTTCCTGGTCCCAACTATGGTGGACCGGTTCCTGGTCCAAACTATGGTCCCAGGCTTAACGTTCCTCAGGCCTACGGAGCCCCGATTGCCAGACCGGTTTGCGGTCCGGCTGCCGCTGGTCCTTTTGTTGGAAACAGCATCTTTAGCGGCCTCCCCTGTTTGGATCTATGCGCAGGCATTTTCGGTAGTTTTACCGGGGGAGTCGGCCTAGGCATGTGACGATAGTCTCAATCATGTCTTGGGTTGGTCTAGCAGGATTCTACAAGGCTAGAAAGTCATACCGGCAAAGCAACAAACCAAAAAATATCAATCCTTCCAATTTATCGGGGACTTCGGTCCCCGTTTTTTTTTGCCTGAGCGATTCCTTCACTAATTTAGGGATACGAAGTGGAATGGAGATACGTAAGACTGGATCTATTTGAGGAGTGCACATTATAATAAAGAAACTTCAGAACAGGCTCACAAAAAAAATCAAATGGTTGAATTTCCCAACAACTCGACAACGGAACGCCTCCATACGCTTGAAGGTGTGTTGGATCGCCTTGTATTTGCAAGCGACACGAGTGATTTCATAGTCGCGAGGCTTGTTGTAAAAGGACGCCGGGAGCCTGTAACAATCGTGGGAAGCTTACCGAGTCCACACCCCGGAGAAACCCTGACCCTACAAGGGCAGTGGGAATTCGACAGGAAGTTCGGAGAGCAGTTTCGCTTCCAAGAAGCTCAAGCCAAAGTTCCCTCAACGGTACTGGGAATCGAAAAATATTTGTCCTCAAACCTGATCAAAGGTATTGGCCCTGAAATGGCCCGCAGGATTACGGCGATGTTTGGTGAGAACACTCTTGACGTTATCGAAAACACGCCGGAAACACTGTTGAAAGTTCCCGGCATAGGGCGGGTGCGAGCAGAAAAAATTTCAGAAGCCTTCAGGGATCAGAAAAGTATCAGAGATGTGATGCTTTTCCTACAATCACACGGGATCTCTAGTACCTATGCTTTCAGAATATTTAAGAAATACGGTAACGGATCAGTAAAAATAGTTTCTGAAAATCCTTATTCCCTGGTCACGGATATCCGAGGAATCGGTTTCAGATCCGCAGACAAGATTGCTGGAAGCCTAGGAATTGATATGCGGTCTCCCTTGCGTGCTCGTGCGGGAATATTGCATGTTTTGGACGTTATCCAAGTCGAAGGACATGTTTACTATCCGCGGGCTAATCTTCTGGAAAAAGCACGAGAATTGCTTGGCATTGAAATACATGTGCTGGGTACAGTAATTGAAGAGCTTTCAAGGTCCGGCCAAGTCACGATGGAAGATGATCGAGTTTATCTCACTGGAATGGCTGTTATGGAAAACTCTGTGGCAAGTAAATTACGGAATTTGATTGCCGCTCCGAGGTTCCTTCCACCGATTAAACTGGATGCTGCAATCCACTGGATTGAGTCACTGACAGGCATGACTCTTTCAGCCGGGCAAAAGGTTGCTGTCTCAGAGTCAATTAGGCAAAAGGTCATCATTATTACCGGGGGGCCTGGAACTGGTAAAACAACTCTTTTGAGATCTCTGATAGAAATTTTGGAGGCCAAGAAACTGAGGGTGTTGCTCGCAGCTCCGACGGGGCGTGCAGCCAAAAGGCTCTTCCAGGCCACAGGCAGGGAAGCGAAGACAGTCCACAGGCTATTGGAGTACTCTCCTAGTGAAGGCGGATTTCAACGAGGTGTTGCAAGACCGCTGGAGGCAGAGTTCGTAATTCTGGATGAGGCCTCGATGGTTGACATTTCTTTGATGTATCATCTGCTCTGCGCAATTCATCCACAAACTGCGTTGCTTCTGGTAGGAGACGCTGACCAACTCCCTTCAGTGGGTCCGGGCAACGTGCTCGCCGATCTCATAAAATCCGGTAAAATTCCGACTGTACATCTCCAAACTGTATTTAGGCAAGCGCAGACCAGCCAAATAGTGAGAAATGCCCACTTGGTGAATGAAGGCAAAATGCCGGTTAACAAGACAGATGTACAAGGATTGTCTGATTTTTATCTCATTGAGAAGTCTGACCCTGAAGAATCCCTGCGTTTAATTAAAGAGATGGTTCGTAGCAGAATTCCAGACAGATTTGGATTCGACCCGTACCAGGACGTACAAGTATTGAGTCCAATGCATAAGGGCATCATCGGAACAGAAAACCTTAACAGAGAATTGAGGCAGATCCTTAACCCCAGGGGCGAACCAATAAGAGGAGACCGGTTCAGAGTGGGGGACAGAGTCATGCAGACCAGGAACAATTACGACAAGGAGGTTTTCAACGGTGATGTAGGCAGAATCCTGTCGTTTGACCAGGAGTGGGATGAGGCCGTGGTCGAATTTGACGGTCGTCCTGTTACGTACCACATCTCAGAAATGGACGAAATTGTCCCCGCATATGCAATCACTATTCACAAGTCCCAAGGAAGCGAGTACCTGGCTGTAATTATTCCATTGAGTACACAGCACTTCGTTCTTTTGAGAAGAAATTTGCTTTACACGGCAATGACCAGAGGGAAGGAACTTGTTATAATAATTGGAAGTCCTAAAGCATTACATATGGCAGTGGAGAACACTATCGTAGAACCGCGATTTACCTATTTGGCTGAAAAAATATGATTGTGGCCCGCCTCCGGAGCTTCCAAAAAACTAATCTCCAATTCCTCACTTTTCCACGGTCCTGTGAACGCGGTTGGTCCTCATGTTTTCGTTTATAATGAGATGTCTATCGTCATCCAGCCACGTTACCCCTTGCAAGGCTCAACGGTATCACGCATTGTCACCAGGAGCCCTTTGTTGCAAGTGTTCCAGAAATTCTTCGTACTTCATCCCCATTATTTGTGCAGCCCTCTTGCAGCGCCGTTTTTGTATTCTATACGTCAATGCGTAACCGGCTATACCAAAAACTACCGCAATAAGGACCGCAGCAGTCAGCCATCGGATAAGTATTTCCCACCCGAGGTCCAAAAATGCCGAGAGATACTCCCAGAAATAAGACTTATCCATTATCGGGTTCATCGTATTTTGGAATACCTGAAAATTAATTAATATCGATTTCCCCAAAATGATCGAACCCAGCCAATAGTATCCATAATACAGGGGGATCGCGTTCAAAGGATTAATGACCAGAGTGAAACCTGCTGCCACGAAATAATTGAACCTGAAAAAAACTCTCAGCAACGCGAGGACCAAAAGGTGTCCACCGAGTGGAATCACAAACCCTATAACGAGTCCCAAGGACACCCCCAACGCGTCGAAAGCCGGTGGATGCCTGGACATGACAAGAGGTTCTATGAAGTTAATGTAGACCAGTCGACGAAAGCGTGCCGGGAGTTTTTCCTTTTCAGTCTCCACCTGCTGCGGGTCATTCATGCCTTTTTACCTTCAAACACTTAAGAGCCAGAGATATATTCATCATTTGGCTTTTCCGCCAATAAAAGGTCGGCCTGGATAATTTATATCGAAACTTAGCTGGGGAAACTGTAGAGGAAGTCGCATAATATTGAATACCATTACACCTATTGAGAATCGGTCGAGCCAGGAAGAAAGAGGCCAGCCAAAATGAACTACAACGTTACGGTCCACCAACTCATATTCCACTACTTTCAAAATGCCCACCATGTGCTGATAGACACTTCGAGTCTTTGCGATAAAACGGAAATGATTAGGTGCCAACCTGTTTGGGGCTCCCTGGCGAGGATTGAAAAAAGTCACGTATGCCTCGTTCTGTTTTGTTTCCGACAAAGCTTCTTCCCTTGGTCTTCGGAAGAAGATGTGAATCTCGGGATCAGAAGACTCCGCCAAGTGAAGAATGAGATCCATCTGGCTATCGGCTTGGGCGATTTCTTTAATCTCTGGGCCCCTCTTTCTGGCCACAAGAAGCCCTGATATGAGGACGACTCCAGTCACCGCGGCCCACAATTCAGTACCATGGGGCTTCATCCAGGCTAAAAAAATGAAGCAACTCACAAAGATGAAAAAAATTACCAGCGTGATAAGACGGCTCGTCGAAAATTGTATGACCTCTTTCGTCCCCATGAAATAACGGTAGATTAGAAGAGATCCCATGTTGATTGAGAAACTTGCAATCAATCCCAAGGCGTACATATCCGCCAAAATATTCTGGTTCCCGAGGGTGATAAGAATAATGAACGAGAAAAAGCACGCGTTCATCAAGTGGATCCGGTAAAGTGACTGGTTTCTATTGATAGAGATGAGCCAGTGAAAATTATATCTTTCCGCCACTCGCTCAAGAAGTTCACTGGATGCCACGAAAGCCGTATTGACTGCCATGATAAGAGCGAGGCTGGCCAATACGGCCACAGCTATTCCGAAGGGAACCCCATTGATTAAGGTCGCGTAATGGGTGATCAAATCACCTTCATGACTCGGAAAATCTATAGGAGCGGTCAAGGCCAGTGTGGCCACCAAAGGTGTTACAATTCCCACGCTGATTGCGAGAAAAATGTATGCCTTACCTATTTCTCGCCATGTACGGACTAATCCTGCCGTTTGTAATACGGATTCAACGCCTGAGTATGCCAGGATACAACTTGCGACAGAGGCGATAAAAATCCCGTAACTCCTAGTCCAGGAACCGGTCTGAAGGTCTTTTGCCGCATCAGTAAATGATTCCTTTAAGCGCATCATAGATGCATCATCAAAAGCCAAAAGACCTGAACCGATCAAATTCAGAAAGACAAACGCAGCTAAAATAAAAACCGTAAAAGTGAACCGTGCGTTTTCTTTAATCCCTAAGATATTGAGACCGGCGATAGACCATACTATGACCATTGCCATGATCATTTTCCAATAATGCGGCACGGTAAAAAAAGAAGCGGAGTTCTCAACTGCACTTACGGCTGAAAGACATGCCGTTAAAATATAGTCAACCATGATTGAAGAAACGGCTACAAAAGAAACCACGGGTCCCAAGACCATATAAGAGAAGGAGTATACCCCCCCGCCGAAGACCCCATGATGTTCCAGGATTTCGGCAATTTCCACGAGCCGAGTGGTCATGTAATGGATAAACGCCGCGGTAAATGCTATGTAGATTATCGCGCTCGGACCGATAAAACGAAAAGCCTCTGCCGGAGCATAGAATACCGACGTAAGCTCGTCCATGAGGGTTATTACGGCCACTGAAAGCCATGTGAGCCAAAATCGCCCGTTCATGTAGTAGGTAAGCAAACCCGGTTTTCGCAGTAGAATAAGGAAAGCGCTGGCTAGGGCGGCGTTTATAATTATTAGGACAATCGTTTTCATGGTGGAAAAATCTTCTTGAAGATGTTGGTCAGGAGTTCAATGGTGATAAACGTCCCACCGGTTCCCACAATTAACATGGTGATACCAAAAGTCCACCTGTCCAAAGATTTTCTTCAAAAAGATCAATACATTAGGCGGCGGTTCATAGGCAAACCGATCCTCATTTTTCATTATTATGTAGAGCGCAGCTACTCCTGATCCTCGGATGCTTTCATTTCTTCTTCTCGCCGTCTCTTTTTTTCAAATAACACGAGTACTTGAATGCCTATCTCGTAGAACAATAACATGGGTATTGCCATAAGCGTCTGATTGATCACGTCCGGTGTCGGGGTAAGTATGGCTGCTATGATGAAGGCGAGGACGACAAAATACCGACGCCCTCTCTTAAGAAAGCTGCTGTCGAAGAGCCCGAGGAGTCCCAGGAATACAATGACAATGGGAGTTTCGAAAACTATCCCGAAAGCCAGCATTAACATAATCACCAGAGACACATAGTCCTTGATCGAGATCATGGGCTTCAACTCTGCAGTTTGATACCCAAGAAAGAATTGAAAAGCTGCTGGGAAAACGACGAAATAAGCAAAGGCAGCCCCTAAATAGAAAAGCACGGTAGCCGTAACGATGAATGGTACAGACAGACGCCTCTCTGTTTCCAGTAAACCCGGGTAAATGAATAGCCATAACTGATAGAGAACATAAGGAAGGGCAAGGAAAATCCCAGCAATGAAAGCCACTTTTAAGTAAACGAAAAAAGGATCCGGGAGACTGGTGAATACAAGTGTAGAATCCTTAGGAAGAAGCTTGGTGATAGGAGCTGCGAGAATACTAAACACCCGCTCACCAAAAGCGATGCAAATAACAAATCCGGTAATAATTGCGATGACTGCCCGGATTAGTCTCGAGCGCAATTCCTCTAAATGCTGCAGAAAAGACATACTGCCTGAGTCTTCGGTCACTTCATTGCCTTCCTTGAAAGAGGCTATTATCAAAATCGTCTGCGTCCTCCAGCTACTCACAAAGCAACTATGCAGTAAACCACTTTAACATCATCTTTCGCAAACACATCAAGGAATGTCCTTTCTCGTCAATTCCCCGAGCCTCCCAAATCAGTCCTTCGTCAGTCATTTCTCGCATTCTGCCTTCGACGGTAATAATTTCACCATGTTCGCAATATCGGGAAAAGGCAATCTCTCCAATCCGATGAGGAATCATAACTCTTTTCTCTTCTTCATTGCGCATCCCTACGAAAAACATGGACGTCTGCATGAGCGCCTCCAGAAGATATGGTGAGTAACGGTAACGGCTTTTCCGGGGTGGGGCAAAGTCATTACTCTCCTGATACGCAAAACTTCCGCGAACAGAATCGCGCCCTGAACCATCCATTTCCTTCATCAAGCGATATCTTCCCTGCATGTCGGAGCGATCCCTATACCAATCCAAAACCTCCATAGGTGGCATGGGGCGACTGTCCAACTCTTCTTTACCGACCGGAAAATCCTCAATTTCCAAGTCAGGCATGACGTCAGGCGCTCCAAGAATTACCAGGGCCTTGTAGTTGAGAAATAAATCATCAATAGTACGCCCGGTAGGAGAAACGTCACGGGTGGCAAGGGAAACCTCGCAAACAACTTCTCTAATTCCAGAACTCACCCGACGACAAAGAATTTCTGATATACGTTCAATCTCAGGAGGGCACTCAAGGAGATCCAAAAATTCTGCATCCCTCACCCCGCGAACCTGCAACTCGGGATAGAGAAGGCAGGCACTCTCCATGAAGGTCTCTATGGCCATGATTGCAGATACGAGAGGATATTTCATAAACTTGAATGGCTTGTGGTCTGAAATCCAAAGGTCCTTTTCCTGCGAAAACGACCTGGAGGCCTTCAACTCACCCTTTTGAACGTCGATGGCGGTGACCTCATCGATCATGGGAAAATCCACTTTCCTGTAAGCAACTGTTCCAACTACCAGCTCCTCCTGGTTTTCCCCGGGTTCCTTCATGTTCAAAAGCGAGGATTCAAGTTGAGGCAGGGACCTCATGAAGAGTACGGATACATTGTCTCTTGTGCCGAAGACGATTTCTCTTACAAACAGGGCAGCTAGTTCATCCACATGAAGATAGCTCGCTTTCATCCTCTTCATGAGAGCCCGGATGTCTGCGTCTTCAGCCATCCCTACTCCCTCAATGGGCGGTAAATGGAAGGCTTTGAAAAGGACCGATTTATTATTCGAACTAAGCTGAGACATCAACGCAGCCATAATCCTGTTTCCGGCTGCATAATTGGCCTGGCCGGGATTACCCTGGACTGCAGCGGCAGATGAAAGGCACGTGAAAAATTTTAAGCCTGCATTTTCAGTCGCCTTGAACAGGTTCCACGCACCGAGGAATTTGACATTAGTCACTGAAGAGAAATCTTGCACATCCATCTGCTTTGCAAAGTTGTCTCTGAGTATCCCCGCTCCATGAACAATACCATCGATTTTTCCGTAGCGATTCAGAATGTCAGACATTACCGAATCCGTTTGACTGCGGTCAGTGACATCGCATCGATAGTACGAGGCCTCCACACCCAGCGAGCGTAACTCTTCCACATTACGTATAATTTCTAACGCCTTTGAGACCCTATCTATTTCTTGCCTTACAGCTTCCTCGGAAAGGCCAGACTTTGATTTCCTGATCTCAGCCTGGAAGTCGTCATTCGAATTCCCTTTCAAGGAGATCAAACGTAAGTAATCAATATCCCGATCAATCCTTGTCGTGCCGAGGAATACGAGTCGACAACCAAAGATAGCGATACGGCGGGCAATATGATAAGTGATGCCATGTCCTCCTCCGGAAAGGACCACCACGTCCTCAGGGCAGAGACCCAGCCCAGTGTCATCCCGGACCGACAGAAAAGCGGAGCAACCCTCTATGGAGAATGTCTTTCCGTTCCGGTAAACGGTCTCTACCACCTTTTGGCCCCGATTGAGTGCACCGTGGACAGCAGATTGAAGGTCGGTTGTTCCTTCGAGTCGAGATGTTCGGAATTGGATTGATGAAAATTCGTGCCCTAAGCTCAGAAAAACGCCAAGAACACCCTCGGTCAGGAGTGCGCCCATTCCTGCCTGCGTGTCTCCCTCACAAAAGAGCAACACGAATTTCTTTGATGGGGAATTGAGAAATTTCTTTATGAGAGCGAAGAAGCCCTTGAGAAGATCAGACACTTCTTCAGGACATGAAACTTTTTCCTCCAGGATCTCGTCCACGACAAACACAAGACCTGACAAGGACTCGACTCTTTCCAGCCACGCTTGAGCCTCTGCATTCCCTTCTTCAGATCGAAGATCGAATCCTTTGTCGGAGCCGCCGCTGACCTGTTCCAAGTAGGGCGCAGAAAAAGTATTGACACCGTAGTCGTTTCTGAAGACCTCTCGAATTTTGGTCCCCAATCCATTTCCATCAGTGGGTGAAAAAATGAACACCGACTCATCTGCGTTCAGTTCAATCGGCTCCATATCGGGTGATTCAAGAGGGATCTCTCTGAAGACCAACCTCTTGATTGGTTCGAGTGCCTCTTCCGTGTCAGGTTCTTCATCCGTTTTTTGGCTGGAGCCGACCTTTGAATCCAGATCAGCCTGTTTTCGGATAACCATTTTGTCCGAACCGAGCAGCTCGCGAAGTTTTTCCACAATGTCCGCAATAGTTCGGACTTCCATAAAATCTTCCAGGTGGATCTTTATTCCAAAGTGGTTTTCCATGTTGTCCATGATAACCGGGAGACGGCTGGAGCGTATGGACAGATCTTCCCTTAGATCCATCCCGGGCTCAATTTCATTCCTTTCATATCCGGTGGCATCCATTATGAGCCTAATGACAGTTTCGGTAATGTCATCAGAGTCTGTTACGCCAAGACTTTCCTCAGGAGGAGAAATCCTGTCCTTCACAACAGGTTGAGCCTTTGCACCGGAGACAGAAGGCAACTGAGGCCTGGGCAGAGGCGTCCCAGAGAGTCCGGGAAACATGGCCGAAAGCGCTGAGTCGAGTTTCTTTTCAGTGAACTGTGGATCGTAGTCCCGCCGAATTGCATCCAGAAGACTCGGCTTCAAGAATCGCCCAAAGCTCTCTCTTACAAACGCCTCAATCTGACCCAGCACTATTGGATCCATACCTTCGGGAACGCGAGCGGGTTCTGCCTTGTGATGCACGGGCACAAGAATCTGAGAAACTGGACGGGATGAGGATTTTTCCTGGCCCGGAAAAGTGACGAACCGTGTCTCAATTTGCTCAGGGAGGTGACCTCTTACGAAAAGCTGTGCTACAGCCGACCTAATCATTAAATTCTCTGAGGAGGGAAGACAGGTATAGATGCAGTCTGCTTCTTCTTGTATATCCATAACAAGATTGCAAAGAATATCCCTCGGGCCCACCTCTACAAACACGCGGACACCGTAATCATTCCATAGGGTCTTTACGTTTTGCATCCAGCGAACCGGCGATTCCAGGTGAGCCATTAGAATTCGTTTGATTTCAGAAGTGTCTGTAGGAAACGGGTGCATGGTGGTGTTAGAAATTACCGGTATTTTAGGGGGATGAAACTCGATCCCGGATACGAACTCTTCCAGTTCGTCATGGATGCACGTCATGATGGGTGAATGAAACGCCATGCTGACGCGCAGAAGAGTCCGTCGGTATCCTTTCCCTTTCAACTCCTCACCCAGAGTTTTGACGGCTTCCGTATTCCCCCCTAAGACCACCTGGTGAGGGGAATTTATGTTGGTTATATAGATATTGTCATGTTCTTGAAGGATTTCTTCAAGATAGGCCAGCGGAGCATCTACGGCCAGCATCACTCCAGGGTCCACGTGCATTCCACAAGCCTTATCCATACACAAGGCTCTCTCATTTACGATACGAAATCCGTCCTCAAAGGAATACACTCCGGCTAGACAAAGAGCGGTCAATTCACCCAGACTGTGGCCTGCCAGCGCCGCAGGGTTTATCCCAAGGGAAACCAGATACTTAACCATTGAGAATTCCAGGGTAAACAGAGCGGGCTGCTGCCAGCGCGTCTTTTGCAAATCCTCCTCAGAGTCATAAAACATCATATGCAGAAGGTCGAATTCAGCTACCTGGGCCGCTCGATCCATCCACTCGCGAACAATCGGAAAGGTCTGATAGAGTTCGTGCCCCATACCGGCATAGTGAGATCCCTGACCGGGAAATACATAGGCCAGGGGTGACGGCCCAACGTCCTCAGGTCCCAAATAAATTCCTTGCTTTGCCAGCGTTCTGATCTGCTTTGCAGGCGCGGCATCGCCTTGCCCGACCGGATCTGCGCTATTGATAAGGGAAATGGCCTCTGTTTCACTCTCGGCAACTACGGCCAGCCTATAGAGTCGACGCCCGATTTCGGTTCGGAAGAAATGAATTCCATCCATTACTGGAACAGCGGACAGCCGTTTTCTAGGAGGTCTGTCCCCATAGGCCGGCGAAACCAGGACCACATCATCTTCTTCCAGAGCGGCTTCAAGCTGGACAACGTAGTTTGACCCCCCGAAGCCGAACGCATTCACCTGGAAGCGTCTGGGATGGCCGTTCCTTTGGATCCAATCACCCGGCTGGGGATGAACAGATAACCCGGACCCATCTAGCTGCATGTCTGGATCGGGCTTGTTGAAATTCAAGGTCGGTGGGTAAATTCCAGCTCTCATCGCCATGATTCCCCTGATGAGACTGTTTACCCCCGAGGCTCCCAAAGTATGGCCTATTTGAGACTTGAAAGAAGTGAGTACCACTGGAGCACCAGGATTAAAGAATTGCTTTAGAGCCAAGACTTCTTCGACGTCTCCCTGCATGGTGCTAGTGGCATGACATTCGACCAAATCTACTTCGCCAGGCCCGTAGAGAGCATCATCGAAGGATGCTCCTATCGCAATTTCCTGAGTGATTCTCGAAGACTCCACCATTCCAAGGTGATTATTGCTCGCACCCATGGCGGTTATATACGCGTGAACTCGAGCACCTCGATTATGAGCCACTGACTCTCGCTCAATAACGATCATTCCACCGCCCTCTCCGAGGACCATTCCATCTCTTAGAACGTCAAACGGGCGGCTTGCTTCTTCGGGCCGCCTATCCGAGCCGGAAAGACCTGCGAGAGCACCGAGGGCCGAGAATTCCAGAAAGTGCATAGGGGTTAAGGGTTCTTCAGCTCCACCTATTACGGCAGCATCAATTATTCCGTTGCGTATCATCTGATAGGCGCTGTAGATGGCCACCAGAGCAGTTGCACAGGCGGCGGAAACGGCAAAACTCGGGCCCATGAAACCGTATTTGTTGCAAATAAACCCTCCCGCGGTACAATTGAGACGGCCTAACAGAGTAGTATCGTCGATGGCCATGCGACCTGATTTGACGGCTTCTTCAACAGCTTGGCCGGTTTCCTCAGTAAGCTGAATAACGCTCTTAACCGAATCGACTATTTGACGCGCAGCGCTGCGAATAATCATGTCCTCGAGAGTTGCTGCGGCTTCACCAGAGTTCTGGGAAATAAGAACCGCTATTCTCTTTCTGGGTATGTCTGAAGAAAGTATGCCCGAATCCTCAATGGCCTGCTGGGCCAGCCACATGGTGATCCTTGTGGAAGCTGTCATTGTCCGGAAATCCTGCGGAGGGATTCCCAGCTCTTTTCTCGTCACCTCGATGTCCTGGAAGGCTCCTACCTTGCAATAAGTTTTTTCAGGAACACGTGGGCGTGGATCGAAGAACATCTCATGAGGCCACTTTGCAACAGGAACGTTAACAATTCCGGTCTTCATGGCCAAGCTTGCCGCCCAAACTTCATCAGGGCTTTTCCCCAGCGAGTTCACGATGCTCATACCGGTAATGGCAATCCTTTCCCGATCAGCGGTGCCCTGAACCATTCTTGCCGGTGCTGTCGTTACCCGAAAAGGAGTTGCTTCGTTCATGGATGCCGTTGCTCTCTCTTTAGGAGCTTCGCGAAGTGGTCCTAGCCAGGGAAGCCCAGTTGATAAGCCTACTTCAGCAAGGTCAAAGTGAAGTTGGGCGCAGCTTCGAACCTGGTAAAGGACACCTGCGCAGGAACCGCTCATGAATTGTCCTTGTTCAATACAAGTCTGATCGTCAAGGGTTGTACCATCGGGACTATCCAGTCCTCTGGCTGCGGTGAACAGACTGCCCGCACTCAGTTGCTCAATCTGTCGGCGGAAAGATCCCTCGTCCGTAGAACCTGCTGCGAAATCCCTCTCGATAGAGCATACAGCTTCCATCTTGGGTGTCTTTAATGACCGGACCCTGAGACCTGTCCCTTCACCTGTGACAACGGTTGAGCCCGGTTTAGCTTCGAGAATCATTCGTTGATAGAGATCCGTGAGTGCTCCTGTTTCAACAATTTCTTTCGTAGTGAGGTAAGGCGTTCCCACCTGAATTGCGTTTGCTCCCAGCATGGCAGCAATAAATGCATTTTGCCTGTCGCATATTCCGCCCGCGAGTATTATGCGTCGGCCTTCAAAGAGTTCGGGCTCCATGACTTTACGGTCCAGGATTAATTGAGCCAGAGTGGTGGTAGAATGTTCTCCGACATGTCCGCCCGCTTCATTACCCTCGCAGATTACGTATCTCACACCCGCTCCGAAAGCCAATTCCAACAGCCTCTCATTCGGGGCTATATACATAACCTCTATGCCGCTTTCTAATAATTCCTTTGCGTGGGAAGGTTCTCCCGCTGCAATCACTGCGAAACTCGGCTTTTGATCTTTTATCCACGCAATCTGCTCATCTCGAAATGGATTTTCTTGCAAGGTGATGACGTTTACTGCAAACGGTCTATCTCCCATTATGCCCTTGAGATTTCCCAGCTTGTTCTCAATGACGGTCAGGGACATAAGCCCCAAAGCTATTGTTGGTAATGCCCCAGCCTCAGCTACTTTCAGAGCAAATTCAGGCACATCGGTGATCCAGGACATGGCCCCCTGAACCATGGCATATCTTGTACCCATGTCTTCGGTTATCGGACCTTCGGAGAAGACCTTTTCCTTTTCTGAGGCAAGGGATACCTGTCTTTCGACTTCTTGCAAGAAGCGATCGATGGCTTCTTCTGTTGATTCTCCGAAACGTTTTACGAAAGATTGGGCAAAAGCAGCTTCGACTCCAAGAGGCAATAGCTCCTCTCTTGAAAAGGTGCTCTCCAAAGGATTGACCGATTCCTTTTTGATTCTCTCCGCAAAAAAACGCCGTTGTTCGTCCCTGATTTCACCCCCACAAAGGGACCCGGCAAACTCTTTCAGTTCTTTCACTGCCAAAGAATTACCCTTGTTGAAAAGACGACAGGGAACCTGAAGATTCAAGCCGGCGAGATCTGTGTGTTCGGGACGGAGTTTGGATATTTTTTCTCGTACCGAATCGTCCAGCGAAACGAGATCAGTGAGCCAGTGAAGGCTTTCAAACACTATGCCCTTGATTCCCGTGGCCAGAAATGCCGCTGCAGCTTCGGGGGTAGCTATGCCTCCCCAAAGATAAAGGTGAGGGGGATTCTCTCGGCCATCGATAATGCTCCGGGCTGTTGCGTACAGGGTAAGAAGGTTTTCAGAACTCACGAAACCTGCGGCCTCCGAACCTTTAAGAGCTATATGCTTGATCCCTGGATGGTCTCGTACAATACTGTCGATGAGATCAATGTCTCCCACCACAGGACAGCATCTGAACTCTTCGGACAATTTATCTAATGCCTCGAGATATACAGATGGTTCTTTATTGAGAAGAGAAGGGATCAATTCTGTCCATACACCAGTAATATCGGTCTCTTTAAGGAAATCTTTGAGCGCGGTCCCTTCAAGGCTCTCTGGAGCAACCTTGACTTCGGCCCAATCAGCTCCCATATCGGCTTTCACAATTGCTGCTGCTGCTGAATTTAGGTCCATGGAGCTGACATCGAAAATGGCCGTGGTGTTTGTACGACGAGCCGTTTCAAAAACGGACGATTTAATATCTTTGGGGTTCCATGTGAAGGCGATTAAGGGGTATTCACGTTCAATCGACATTCTGTGCTCCTGAAATGTACTCTGCAAATAACTAATTAATATACCACACACGATATCTCTCGTAACGCTAAAAATTGGTTCTCGAAATCGCCTCGCAACATTTCATTATAATGGGCGTATTTCATCAAGCAGTTTAACAAAAACGTTTCCAGCGGGCGGACTCCCGTACCTACGGCGAGACTTCGGTGCGCCCAGAGAACTCACCGGGAAGGTTTTTCACGTATGTTGCCTGCTTCAAGGCGAAATGGTTTAAGCTTCAGAGAACAGTCATTTCTTGCCAAGACACGCCCGAAGGTTGTAAACTATCTCCTACGAAATTGGCCGCTACCTTGAAATTGCCTTTGAGCTATCCAGGGTATTATCCTTTTGCGGTCACAACATTTGAGGAGAGAAACGTTTATGTCCAAGTTGGAAATTGTTCCCGTCCAGAGCCCTGCTGATCTCCGTGCCTTTATAGACTTACCCTGGAAGATTTACAGAGAACATCCTAACTGGGTGCCGCCTCTCAAAAAGGTCGTGCGCAGGATGTTGGATCCCCTTGAACATCCATATTGGAAATTCTCCGAAAGGATTCTGCTGCTTGCTCGGCGAAATTCTGAGACAGTGGGACGGATAGCAGGAATCGTAGATAACAACTATAATCGATACCAGAAGACCGGTATGGGGATATGGGGTTTTTTCGAGTGTGAGAACGATTTGGATGCTGCCCAAGGACTCTTTTCCTCAGTTGAAGATTGGGTCAGTGGCAAGGGAATGACCTATTTGTGCGGGCCGTTCAACCCTTCAACAAACTACGAGATCGGGATGCTAACAGAAGGTTTTGAGCACCGTGCCACCTTCATGATGCCATATAATCCGCCGTACTATGTTGAGCTTGCTGAAAAATGTGGATTGCGCAAGGAAAAGGATTTGTTCTCTTACATTGTCGATAGAAACTGGCAATCCCCGGAATGGATGGAACGGATTGCGGAGCGACTGAAAAAGGATGGCCGTTTCACCATAAGAACCCATAGCAGGAAGACGAGTAGTGTCGAGGAAGTGGTAGCACTTATAAGGAAAATCTACGACGAATGTTGGTCTGACAACTGGGGATTTGTCCCGACAACGGATGGAGAAGTCTCGGAACTTGCCTGGAATTTGGAAAAGTTTGCGGACGAAGACCTCATATTTTTCGTTTACTTCAATGAGGAACCTATCGGGGCAGCCCTTATGGTGCCGGATATAAACCCCCTATTAAAGCGCCTGAATGGTAAACTGGGACTTATCGGCATGCTGAAGTACTTAATATACAAAAAGGAAGTGAATGGGGTGAGGGGGCTTCTGTTAGGAATAAAGAAGAAATTCCAGGAAATGGGGGTCCCCTTCCTTCTTCTATATCATGCTCTGGGAGTAGCGTACGGAAAGGACCAATATAAGTACCTTGAATTGGGCTGGAACCTTGAAGACAACCACGCCATAAACCAACTCGAGGAGGAAGGTGGAGCCAAACTCTTCAAGAAATATAGAATATTTAGGAAAACGTGCCAGGACAGATGGTGAAAGATCCCTTTTGTATCGTTTGAATCTGGGGACACCATACTTAATTCGCTCCAAATCTTGACCGTTTGTCTCCAGGTTAAATTGAGTAGGGGGTTCCCTGTTTTCATGTTGACAGACACTCTTTGAGAAAAACCAATATTTTAAGACCTGAATCCGTCGTTTCTAATGTTGGTCGAGGCTTCTAATAGAATTTCAACCGCATTTATCAAATCCTCAAGAGTATGATCGCTCATAAGAGTGAGCCTGAGCCTTGCAGCTCCCTCCGGCACCGTTGGAAACCTTATGCCGTGAGCGAAAACCCCCTTTGAAAGGCATTTGGCGCTGACTCGCATAGTCCTGTTGGAATCGCCGATGAGAATGGGGACGATGTGACTAGCATTAGGCCTGGCCCATGGTCCACAAGCCAACAACTCCTGAAACATTCCTACATTTGTTTTTAGACGATTTCGTCTTTCAGCACCCTCTTCAGAAACGATGATCTTCAAGGCCGCAAGGGCTGAGCCGCTGACCGCAGGAGAGGGCGCCGTGGTATAGATTAGTGATCGAGCGCGGTTCGTAAGTAGATCAATCAAAGACCGGCGGCCCGCGACGTAAGCCCCGGACGCTCCGACCGCTTTACCTAAAGTCCCCATCTGAATCTCTGGAACTACACCCTGCTCCAAGGCTAAGCCTTGGCCTTTATGACCCATGATACCAGTCGCATGGGCCTCATCAACCATAAGAATAGCTCCCCAACGGTGGCATATCTCATCAAGATCCTTAAGCGGTGCCAAGTCCCCATCCATGGAGAAAACTGATTCGGTTACTACCAGTTTACGTCGATATCCCCCGGCCTTTGCAAAGTCTTCCACGCGGCCAAGCTCCAGGTGTGGATAGATCTTTACCTCAGCTCTAGAAAGTCGGCATCCGTCAATGATGCTGGCGTGATTTAATTCATCTGAAATTATTAAATCTCCTCTATCAGCAAGAGCGGAAAGTACCCCCACATTGGCCTGATAACCACTGCCGAATACGAGAGCCGCCTCTGTGCCCTTCCATGTCGCTATGAAAGATTCGAGTTCCCTATGAATTTCAGTGTTGCCTGCTATCAAACGCGACGCAGTTGAACCGGCTCCGTAATGCTGTGCCGAACCCGAAGCAGCGAGAATCACATCCGGGTGACCGGCGAGGCCCAAATAATTGTTGCTGGAAAAATTCAGGACATCTCTGCCGTTAACTGTTACGATTCGCCCAGGCATACCGTTCACGAGAGGCATCGTTCTTAGCAGTCCACGTTCACGCAACTCCTCTATTTCATGGCTCCAGGGACACATTGTATCGGACCTCAAAAACATCTGATAAACTCCAATAGTGCTAAATGGCGGTCCAGGGGAAAAAGCTGCTTCCCAATCAATTATACACTCAACAAAAAAACCTTGAATAGGGGTTGTTCTCCGAGCACAGGTCTTTGAAACGAATTTCTGGAAAAAATTTCAAGCTATGCAGCCAGGACCTTCCCGTTACCAAAGAAGATCTTATTATAAATAATTCTCCGTAGGAATAGGGTCTGCTGTTTTACTTGACAATGAGTTCCGGGGACCCTAAGAATTCATTATATCCAAGACCCCTAGGGTGGGAACGGATCAAGAATTTATGCATTCCAGTGGCTGTCGGTCGATGAGTTGCCGTTCCAGTAAATCATTAACGCAATAAAATCGTGTCAAATCTTTCACGGTCCAGTAGGAGTAAAGTTATGAAACAACAGTCTATCTGCACTTTAGCATGCCTTCTGTTCACATTGGTTTGGGTGGTCTCGCCCCTATATGCGGAGGAACCGATCCTCGTCGGCATTCCCACTTCACTTACCGCCTTGGAAGGGCGGGAATCCTTAAAGGCAGTCCAGATGGCTGTAGAAGAGATAAATGCCAAGGGAGGGGTTAAGATCGGGAATGCCAAGCGCCCAATCAAGATCGAAACTCTGGACCTCCGCGACTCGTCTCCGGGCGTACCGGTTTCCGAGGCTCTACTAGGGCTGGAAAAGATCATAACCGAAAAGAAAGTGAAAGCCATTTTAGTAGGTCCTTTCAGATCCGAGGCACTGCTTGCCGGAATGGATCTTCTTGCCAAGTACAAGGTTCCATTATTGGGAACAATTGCTATGACCCCAAAATCAGAGGAACAGGTAAAAGCGGAACCGGAAAAGTACAAGTACTGCTTCAGAATCTGTCTGAACTCACGCTACCTAGTGCAATATCTTACTCAGTCCGTGGGATCCATGAACAAAGAATTCGGTTTTAAGACACTCTTTGTGATGTATCAGGACGTTCTCTGGGCACGCGCGACCGGAGATATCACCGCCAAAGTACTCACGGAAAAAATGGGATGGGAGATTGCAGGAACAGAAGTTTATCCAACAGGGGCATCAGATTTTTCGGCAGGCCTTATAAAGGCTAAGACGAAAAACACACAGGTGATCCTTCCGATATTCGACATGCCCCAGAGCGGTATTCTACTCAGGCAATGGCAGAGCATGAAAGTGCCGGCTATGATAGGTGGCTTCATATCACCCATGGCAGGTCCCGGCGCATGGAAGACTTTTCAGGGAAAGATCGGTGGACTGCTCAATTCTTGTTTTGAGTTGGGTAGCGCGATACCCTCCGAAAAGTATCCTCCTGCAACGAAATTTTACGAGGACTATTTGAAAAAATACGGAGAGGCCATGGAAGCTGCGCACGGACCCGCTCCTTCCTATGATTCGGTCTATATTCTGGCCGAGGCGATCGAGCGTGCAGGAACTCTTGATCCGGACGAGCTTGTGGCCGAAATCAAGAAGACAGATCGCCAGGGGGTTATTGGCAGGATAAAATTCGATGAAGGAAATCAGGTCATTTACGGTGATGATCCTACTAAGACGGCTGTGGGATGTGTGTTTCAGTGGAAAGAGGGGGGCAAGCGAGTCATAGTTTTCCCCGAGTCCATAGCAGAAGGAAAGATCGAGCTGCCCGAGTGGGTAAAGTCAGCGAAGTAGAATTGCCGTGCCTCTTGAAATAGGCGAGAAGATCCATTGTTAGAAGTCACTATCATATACGGTTTTATCAACAGTGTTATCCTGGCCTTAATAGCCTTAGGATTCAGTTTGACTTTCGGTATAAGCGGTGTATCCAACTTTGCCTACGGTGCATTATATATCCTGTCCGGCTATACGGCATGGATTCTTATCAATAAATTGTCCATCCCTTTCCTGCCTGCGGCTATACTTTCAGTACTTTTCACATCTGCATTGGGCGCGGCCCTTTATAGGTTGGTACTGTTGAGAGTTCGGGGATTAGTGATATCCGAGGTTATTGCAACGTTTGGGGTTGGGATGGCCATTCTCGAGTTGTTCCGATATCTCGGTTTTACCGGATTTGAGTATTCTTTGCCCGTTTTCAGCGATGGCTCCATCTTAATAGGAAACACCTACGTAGATCATCAGAGACTTTGGATCGTCGGAGCCGGAATAGTCCTTGCCGCAGGTCTCTATCTCTTCACTCATCACACGCGTACGGGCTTGGCTTTTCGGGGCATAGCTCAGGAAGAGAGGACCGCTCTTTCCCTTGGCATCAATTCAGACAGAATTGCAGGATTCAGCGTGGCTTTCGGTTCTGGTTTGGCCGCCGTTGCAGCCATTTTGATTCTGCCCAGAGGGACCATATCGGTCAACGAAGGGTACGATGTCTTAATAAACGCAATGGCAGTATGCATCGTAGGCGGGCTAGGTAGTACGGTCGGGGTTGTGGTTGCAGCATTCATCATCGGCTATGCCCAGATGATAACTGATGTTGTCTCCGGTCCGCATTGGAGGATGATCGTTTCTCTGGTGGCAATTCTCGTGATCCTGGTGTTCAAGCCATCAGGAATTTTCGGCAAGCAAAAGGAATTGGAAGAGCGGATCTAGTCACGACATTTCCAGAATTGAATTTTCGGTTTGGCGACGCTGTTCAGGCTATTCGAATTAAACTTTATCGGCGGTACAGTGAAACAGAGAAGAAAAGAGCGGATAGACCGAGGGATCAAGGCTAGGTCGGATGACATATTCGGCTTGACTTCGTATCGGGAGATGCTCTATGTAGCTGTCCCTCCAGTTCTTCCGGTCATCGCTCTCGCCATCCTTCCACTGGTGCTTCCTCACTACTGGCAAAAAGTCCTGATTTCTACAGCGGTGTTTGCTCTCTTAGCCTTGAGCTGGGATTTTTTGGTCTCGGTTGGGATGGTTTCCCTTGGGCAGGCCCTCTTTTTTGGGGTAGGGGCATACCTTTCCGGGTCTCTGGATCGCTACGCCGGGCTTCCCGTGTGGTTGACCATACCTCTAGCAACCGTATTAGGCGGCGGTATATGCACTGTATTTCTCTTGCCGGTTTTGAGATTGCGGGGCATCTATTTTGCCATGGTTACTCTGGTCCTGCCTCTCATGCTGGAACGGACCGTCGAGGCGACTGGAGTACTGGGCGGTACTGAAGGGCTCGCGAGGCTTAAGCCCTTTGGAAATCCTTGGATAGAAATATACCTGGTTATTGCGATTCTGCCGTTAGCTCTGTTCGGTTTCCGGAGGCTTATGGCCACCGATTACGGGTTAGTTCTAAAAGCTATTCGCGACAATGACAGGGCCGTAATGAGCGCAGGTATCAACATTTATCGCCTGAAAGCTCAAGCGCTGTTTATTGCATCCTCCATAGGAGCGTTTTGTGGCGCATATATGACGCATGTTTACATGTTCGTGGGTATGCCCGTCTTCGCTCTCGACTATTCCATTTTGCCCTTGGCATCTGCAGTAGTTGGTGGGATGGGCAGCTACGCCGGTTCAATCATGGGTGCTTTCATTTTGGTCCCGCTCTCAGAAGCTTTACGGGGAGTGGGCGGGTTACGCACGGTAATATATGCGCTCTCATTAGTGGTGTTTATCGTCGCTCTACCGGAGGGGATCTTTCATTATATTCAGCGAAAATACCAAAAGTTCGAAAGATGGGTTGAAGTGGAAAAATAAAATTCGGGTTTCAGCCAATATAATTCTTATGAGAAAGACTTTTTTGCAGTGCAACGAATCGAATTATAAGGACAAGGTTTAAAGATATCCTTTCTTCACAAGAATCTCGGCAGGTAACAAGAGGCTTACCTTTTATGAATGAAACAGACCGACCCAGCACTCAAACTCAACTCCTAACTATCCGTGGACTGAGCAAGAGGTTTGGCGGTGTACACGCAGTGGACAGCGTGAATTTCCATCTCAATCAGGGCGAATTGCTCGGCGTCATTGGCCCAAACGGATCGGGTAAGACTACTCTTGTTAACCTGATAACCGGTTTTGTGAAACCCGACTCAGGAAAAGTCGAATATTGCGGTCAGGATATCACTGGCTGGATGCCCTACCGTATTGCTGAACTGGGGATAGCTCGAACATTCCAGATGGCTCGGCCTTTTGCAGAACTGCCCGCATACAAGAATCTCATCATTCCTTTGTATTCATCACGAGTGAAAGGCTTGTCCGGAGGCCGGTACGGCGACAGAGACTCAGTATCCAAGGATTTGCTTGAAGAAGTCGGCTTTGAGAGAGACTCCTCAGTGACGTACAAGGCTGCAGGCAGTCTCCCCCACGGCTATTTAAAACGTCTGGAACTGGCAAAGTGTCTCGCTTTGCGTGCGGATCTGATCATTTTGGATGAACTTTTTTCGGGAATGAGTATTGCGGAACTGGCGAGCATTTTGCCTATAATTGAAAAGCTAATGGTCGAGGGAAAAAGCATAATCATGATTGAGCACCGTCTTCGAGAACTCTTCCGGATTGCTGGACGAGTCGTGGTACTCAACTTTGGTTGTATCATAGCTGACGGAAAACCAGCAGAAGTTATGGAAAAACAAGAGGTTAGGCAAGCTTACCTGGGAACCGAAGATTAGAAGAGTGTTCAAAAGGGAGTTGGGGGGATTCACTAGGTTACAGTCGTGTTTCATTCGGACAGAAATTTTGGCAACGATGAAAGAATCGAAATGCTTGAAGTATCTAATCTTATGGTCTTTTACGAAAACGCTCTTGCGCTGAACGATTTCAGTATGATTACCGAACGGGGGCGGATTGTGGCTGTGATCGGCTCCAACAGCGCAGGTAAGACCACTTTGATGAACACCGTTTCCGGTCTGATCATCGATACTAAAATAAAGGAACAACGCAAGGGGGGAGAGCGGATAACCCTCTACGGGACAGTTAAGTTTGATGGAGAAGATATTACAAATTTATACCCCAATGAAAGGGTCAAGAGAGGCATGGTGTTGTGCCGGGAGCGTCATCCCATCTTCCCTGAATCGGATCTATTAGAGAATTTGAAAATAGCAGGTTACTTGCGTAAGGCATCCGAAGTCCGGGAGATGATTAACTACGTATTTGGGCTGTTTCCAACGCTTGTAAAACTCAGAACTCGAAAGGCCGGATTTTTGAGCGGAGGAGAACAACAGATGCTCATGATAGGAATGGCCCTGATCTTGAAACCGCGCTTGCTTCTTCTGGATGAGCCTCTACTGGGCTTGAGTCCCATTATGCAGAACTCTTTGGTGGAGGCAATAAAGAAAATCAGATCAGAAACCGGCCTGACCATCATCATAGCAGAGCAGTTCGCAAGACCTATACTACCTATGATTGACTACGGATACGTGATTGAGAACGGGATGTTGACAATGGAGGGACCCGGCTTGGAGCTTATGGAAAACCCGGAGGTCAAAGCTGCCTATTTCGGTGTATAGGCCAAGGATGAAGGATGTGGAACACTTTGAAGCGGCAAAACAAAAGTCCCGCAGGTTCTTACTGTTCCTAGATCAAATAGGATTGCCACAAAATGTCGTCTCTTGAATACCCGAACATCTTTAAGGCATTTGCTGCAACGGCCTCAAAGAATCCTCAGAAAACAGCAGTTTGTTTTCTCGGAACCAAGTATTCTTATAGACATCTCTTAAGGTTGTCAGAGAGGTTTGCAGCGGCCCTCGCTGCGCTGGGCCTAAAAAAAGGCGACCGGATAGTGATGTACATTCCAAATTCAATACAATTTGTTGTGACATGGCTAGGGATTCAACGGCTCGGAGCAATAGCAGTTCCTATCACCCCGATATATACATCTATTGATCTCAAGTATATTGCCAATGATACCGGGGCAGTAGCAGTAATTTGTGCAGATCGGAATTACGGCTACGTGAAACAGGCCATGCCTGATACATCGATAGAGCGTGTAGTAGTGACCAATCTGGCTGATCTGCTACCCCTATGGAAAAGAGCTTTCGGGTTATTGGCTGACAAAATCCCCTCTGGCAAGGTTGAAAAAGCACCGTTCACGAGTTTCCTAAAGACTCTCATATCATCGTCCTATCCCGCTGCGACGGATCCAAATACAGAAGAGAGTGAAATTGCAGAAATTCTGTATACGGGAGGAACCACAAAGCATCCAAAAGGTGTGCCCATAAATCACGGATTATTTCTGGTCTCCTCTGAAGAACAGCTCGCTGTCCGAGACCCCCTATTTCCCAAAGACAAAGACATAATCCTCGGCGGTGCTCCATTATTCCACATTTTGGGGCAAACGTGCAGCCTTGCTACTTTAGTGGTCGGAGGCGGCACGTTGATTCTTCTGCCAAGAGTTAATCTGGATGCGGTCTTCGATTCAATACACACCATGAAGGCCACTACCTTGATAGGGGTACCTGCTTTCTACCGTATGATCCTTGAACACGACCGGGTTGATCAGTACGACCTGTCGTCTTTAATCTACTGTTTCTCTGCTGGAGATGTGCTCCCTGTGGAAGTGGCCAAACGGTGGAAAAAAAGATTCGCCATGAACATTTTTCAAGGTTACGGTGCCACCGAAACCTGCGGCGGGATCATCATGAGTCCGACAGATAGGGAAAATCCGCCCCTGAGCATGGGTATCCCCGTTCCCAGCAAGAACATAATTATTGCTGAATCAAACTCAACAAAACCGGTAAAAATAGGGGAGCCCGGCGAATTGCTTGTCTCGTCCGACCGGATGGTTTGCTCGTATCTCAACAAGCCGGAAGAGACAGAGAGTTCATTTGTGGAAATCACCGGCCGATTGTATTATCGGACCGCCGATATTGTAAAACAAGATGAAGAAGGCTTTCTTTACTTTGTGGATCGTACCGTAGACACTATCAAGCATAAAGGTTACCGCATCTCCGCTTCGGAGATCGAAGCGGTGCTCCAGGAACATCCGGCAGTAATCGAGTCATGTGTTGTGGGTATACCGGATGCAAAGGTCGGGGAAAGAATTAAAGCATTTGTTGTCCTGAAGAAGGACATTAAAGGAATTACCGGTTACGAACTCACAAAATGGTGTCGTGATAAGCTCATCGCCTACAAAATACCTCAATACATAGAATTTCGCGACATGCTCCCCAAGTCAAAAGTAGGGAAGCTCCTCCGGAGAGAGATCAGAACCGAAGAGAAGAAAAGGTCGGAAACATAACATGCATTCCGACACTGCTGGTTAAGATCCCTAATCCTATAAAATTCCTTCCAATAATACGATCTCGTCTTAACAGGGGTAATCTAAATTTTTTTCTCTCGAGCCAAGAATCAAACCGAAAAAACACTTGAAATTATTACGGCTCCGGTCTAAGAGTCTCTTGCATAAAAAAGTTATGGGACTACGGAGAAGATAACATGGGAATGAAGATTACCCTAGTAGCCACTTTGATGGTCCTAGCCATGCTGTCTTTCACAGAAGGCCAACAGAGTTTGCCACCACTCCCGTCACCAGGCCCGGTGCCCGTACCTCAGGGGGCGGGCTTGGGCTTGCCATACACCGGCTCTCCACAAGCATACGGCACTACAGTGCAGCCTCATGGGGGATACCAAGTACAGCCCGGACAGCCCGATATGGGTACGGATTCTTCAGGATGGCCTAATTATCCGTATCCGCAGTATCATAATCCATATTACGAACGCGTTTCCCCGAGAGATATTTTTTCAGGAACAGTAGATTGGTTTTTCGCCCTTCCTTCAACGGTGATGGACCGTTTTTCGGGCTTCATGGACCGAAACTTTTTCCCTCAGTCACCAGCGGCGCAAGGTTCTAAATCTCAGCCGGAATCTCAAGCGCCTAGTGTGCCTCAAGCCAATCCTGGAACATCGCAACCTCTTCCACCGGCAGGCGCTTACCAGCCTGGTCCCCGGTGACGGACCTATTTTTCTGTTGGCAGCCAAGAGAGGGCAGGCCTAGATTTTCCATGAAGGAGTACGCCGAAGCCAGGAAGAATATGGTTGAGAGACAACTTGCGGCACGTGGTATCAGAGATCGCCGCGTTTTGCGAGTGATGGAAGAGGTTCCACGTCACCTATTTGTAGATAAGAATTCTCTGGGGGGAGCCTATGATGACAACCCTCTCCCTATAGGTTCCGGCCAGACCATAAGCCAGCCATACATGGTTGCGATCATGACGGAACTGCTCGAACTCGGGGGGCACGAGAAGGTCTTAGAAATAGGAACGGGTTCCGGTTACCAAACAGCTATTCTGGCCGGCCTCTGTCATTGGGTATTTACCATCGAGAGGATAAGGAGTCTGTCGCAAAGGGCGGAGATAACCCTATCCCAATGTGGATGCCAAAATATAACCTATATGGTTGGGGATGGGACTGCGGGGTGGCCATCCGAAGCCCCATTCGACGGAATCATAGTAACAGCAGGCTCACCCAAGATTCCGGAAATTCTTCTCGATCAGTTGATCGAAGGTGGTAGACTCATTATTCCTGTGGGCGACCGTTTTGCCCAGACACTTAATCGAGCTACAAAGACAGAGGGAGGAATAACAATCGAGCGCCACACGCCATGCCGATTTGTTGATCTTTTAGGAGAACACGGCTGGTCGAAAACTTGAACAAACTCTACGTGACTTTTAAATTCAAGTCGTTTCAGATACAAGTCACTTCGTCTCGCCTTGTCAAGTTGATCCCCCTATTGACTCTGGCGGCTTTTGCTTTCGGTTGCCCCCACGTTAACTCCGGGTTGCCCCCGCCGCTCAGATCTCCGTTGTTAGAGACCAACACTCCTGCTGAAGGCCTGTATCATACGGTGGCACGTAATGACGACCTCAATGCGATAGCAAAGGCCTACAACGTAGACCCGCAGCAATTGGCAGAAGTCAATAACCTGAAGCCACCCTACCTCGTAACTGAAAATACCAAGCTATTTATCCCGGGGGTATCTACAACGCAAAAAATAGATGTCAGCGGGATGCCTGCCACTTTGCCCACCAGAATTGAGGATTTTTCCGGACTTCTTGCCTGGCCAGTGGAAGGCAAAATTATATCGGAATTCGGTGTAAGGGGTGGCGTCCAGTATAACGGTATCTCAATTGAAGCGGCCGATGGTACGCCCGTCAGGTGTGCGGATGACGGTAGGATAGGCCATGTGGGGTCGATTCCAGGATATGGAAATGTGGTTCTTGTCGAGCACGCCAACCGAGTGGTCACTGTTTATGCCCATTTGAAGGAAATCAAAACCTCCACAGGCCTGACTGTAAAAAAGGGATCTGTAATAGGAACCGTCGGCAGCTCCGGGAGAGTAGAGACCCCCTGTCTCTATTTTGAGGTACGTTCACGTTCCAAGCCACGAAACCCTTTATTCTTTCTGGTCCGCAGAATATAAAGAAACTTTCTGAGAAACTGAAATCTTAGAATCCAATTCGGGTCATGAGAGTCGCTGTTTCAAATTCTTTATGTACTCGTAGCGGTTTTCGTGGTAAGAATTGTGAAAATCGAGACACTTTGAGCACGGCAACAAAGACGGCAATGAAATCATCGATGCAAGGCTCACGGATAGACCTTTCGAAATCATGGCCTGCAGATCTTGGAATAAGCTCTCCCTTTACCATCCCATCCGGGATAGTGACCACGGTTCCTGCTGTAATTGTACGCATTGCGAGGGATGTGCCCGAAATAGGATTTCTTATCACCAAGACCCTAAGCGTGGCTCCCCGTGAAGGCTATCGAGAGCCTGTCATCCATGAATACCATCCGGGCTGTTTCATCAATGCCGTTGGTTTAGCCAATCCTGGGGCAACTAAGTTCATGGAAGCTATGAAGCCTCTGTTGCCTCTCCATAACGGCAAGCCCCTGTTCGTCTCCATAATGGGAAACGACCCGCAAGAGTTCCTGGAATGCGCTTACATACTTGACACCATTGCAGACGCGTTCGAGCTGAATCTTTCATGTCCCCACGTGAAAGGGGCCGGCCAGACTGTAGGATCAGACCCGGAGACTGTAAGGTATATAATCGGGCTGTTGAAAGACCGTTTCCAGAAGCCGATAATTCCTAAGCTATCCCCTAATATCGGGGACATCTCGGCAATGGCTCGCTTGTGCAGAGATGCAGGTGCGGACGGTTTATCACTCATCAATACCGTTGGGCCTGGTGTTGCAGTGGATTCAGACGGTAATCCCATTCTCACCAATGTGGCTGGAGGATTATCAGGCGCAGGTATCCTACCGGTGGGATTGAAAGCGGTCAGAGAGGCGTCCGAAGCGGTTGGGTTGCCTATCATAGCCTCGGGTGGGATCGCCGGCCCACGAGATGTCCGTGCGTACAGGAAGGCAGGAGCCTCCCTTTTTGCAGTTGGATCTGCACTGGCAGGAATGACCACTCCCGAACTCATTAAGTTTTTTTCAAGATTTACGGTAAATGCTCTGGATGACAACAAAGATAACTCATCTACACAATGCCTTTCTGCATCTAAACTACGCACCACCTATTTCAAGACCACGGTCGTGAAAAATATCTCTGTTGGTCCAAATCTTTTCAAACTAGAGTTTATGGCTGGCCCGTCATGCAACCCTGGAAGTTTTTTCTTTCTCAGGTTGCCAGAGATGGGTGAGAAGCCTTTTTCCCCCATGAGCGCTAAACCCCCAACGTTTCTTGTTCGGAGCATAGGGCCGTTTACACGCTGCCTGCAGGAACTAAAACCCGGTGATTCCATTTACCTGCGCGGACCGTACGGCAAGGGTTTCCCTCAACCGGAATCAGGAAGACCCCTGGTGCTGGTTTCGGGAGGTACTGGGGTGGCTCCTATTATAATGGCCGCCAATCGCTGGACCAAATTCGTGGCAAAGTCATTTGCGGGTTTTTCCACGGGAGTGGGGCAGCCGTTTCGAGCTGACCTGGAAAAAATGACCCCGGGGGTTCGTATCTTGATAGATCCCCCGGATCAAGTTGGAGAAGTGGTGAAAGCATTGGCGGAAGACCTATCTTTCGACCGGCAGACGTATAAGGATTGCCGGGTATTCATGTGTGGTCCGGCGCCTATGATGGAGGCAGCGTGTGAGGTCCTCCAAGGAATAGTTCCCGGAGAAAGGATTTTCATGGCAAGAGAGGACATAATGCGCTGCGGAATCGGACTGTGCGGTAGTTGCGGCACCCGGAGCGGGCTCCGTTCTTGTGTGGACGGCCCGGTAATGCACCAGGAATAAGTTGAGGATTTACAAGGTTTGACTGTTCCAGCGCCCAAGGTTATCCTGTCGTGTGGATTTGTATTGATCATTTCCAAGGAATTTCAGAAAGTATTTCCCTTTGACAGCAGAGGTGATCTTGAATAGCAAGCAGTTAAAGAAATTTGCTCGTGAATGCGGCGCGGACATAGTTGGTGTGGCAGATACGGAAATGCTGGACGGCATCCAAACTGAGCCACAGGATCTATTGAAAGGGTACCGTAGGGCTGTCAGCATAGGAGTGAGACTGGCCGATGGAGTAATAGATCCGATCATCGACGATCCCACTCCGTTGTACCAGCAGCATTACCTGAAGGTCAACGCGCTGCTTGATGACATTGCATTAAGAATTTCACAATACCTCCAGGCGTCGGGGGCCAAGGCACTTCCCATTCCAGCTTCCCAGCTTCTAGACAAGACCGAGTGGACCTCTTACCTATCCCACAAGGCAGTCGCAATTGCCGCGGGTATCGGGTGGCAAGGGAAAAGCCTGCTCGTAGTAAATCCTGACTTTGGTCCAAGGGTCAGACTTGTTACTGTGCTGACAGATCATCTGGATCTGGAACCGGACAAACCGTTAAGAAACAGATGCGGAAAATGCTCATTCTGCACAGATGCCTGCCCGGCACAAGCGATAAAGAATGTAAATACAAAGAGCCACTATAGGGATCGTAATGAGGCACTCCACTTTGAACGTTGCGTAACAAGGGTTACTCAGAATCCTGAACGCCTGTCGTTTATAGAAAGCCCAATTTGTGGAGTCTGTATCAGAGCGTGCCCCTGGGGCCGGAGAAAAGGTCTCAGAAAGGCAACAAAAGTGATTCGGGATACATAATTTGACCTAACTTCCCTGAAACGGGCTTACAATGGCTGAAACGGAGGATATATGGAGTCAAGATCCGAATCTCGAAATCTATCCTGGGAATTAATTGATAGTCGCGAGGACCGTTCTTACAAACTATTTTCTGTCTCCATAAATAGGAACAAGTCACCGAGGACAGGGAAAATTCACGAATTCCAGGTCCTGAAATCTCCGGACTGGGTAGCAGTTGTCCCGTTAACTCCTCAGAACGAAATGATATTAGTTCGGCAATATCGTCATGGAACCTCCGAACTCTCGTTGGAACCCCCGGGAGGGCTGGTTAAGGACGGCCAGACTCCTGAACAGAGCGGTCGAGAGGAGCTTGAAGAGGAGACCGGATACCGAGCAGAGTCACTGGAACTCCTCGGTTGGATGCATCCGATGCCGGCACTCTTCTCCAACCGGTTTTACGTTTATCTGGCAAGAAACGCCACCCCCACCGGTAGACTCAATCCGGATGACACTGAAGAGGTAGAAACAGTCCTTGCTCCTGTGCAGCAGGTAAGAGAATATATTAGATCGGGCAGCATAAGGTGCGGAGTGATGATCGCTGCACTTCATTTATTTTTTGACCACGAAGACAACCAGATTCGAACAAGTCTTTAAAATATCTGCTGTTATACATAGTGGCAGCAACGATATTATTTCAAACAGGAAGATGGAGGAAAACAATGGATGTAAAAGTTTTCGGAGTGATTGGAGCCGGTCAGATGGGAAACGGGATTGCC
>Ga0209254_10000282_pt1 | contig 39040 bp, 42 predicted proteins | sample FrelakmetDIP11DI_FD_187148 | JGI IMG/M metagenome (GOLD analysis project Ga0209254, IMG submission 187148) | Freshwater lake sediment microbial communities from the University of Notre Dame, USA, for methane emissions studies - DIP11 DI (SPAdes)... | ecosystem: Environmental > Aquatic >... | reverse complement strand
TATAGAAAGGATGGAAGCGGTTCTGGGTAAGGCATTAAAGGACAGTCGTTCGGCGAAGAACGGAAAGAAATTCTTGGAGATAGACAAACTGGTTTACCCTTTAACACCCCAGCTGGCGTGCAGGTTCCTATCTGCACTTTGCTAAGGAACAAATACCAGGGAGTGGAGTCCTGTAGGAAGATGAACTCCCTGGAGCGCGTAAAGCTGGTGCTGGACACGTCCGCCCTCTTCTCCATGCAGGACCTCCCTACCGATGGAGAGGCGTTCACCACCCCTGGCGTGTTAAAAGAGCTGGAGCGCTTCGGGGACAAGCGGGCGGAGCTCTGGGGGGATCTCCTCCGGGTCTCGGAGCCAACATCCCCTAGCTTGAAGAAGGTCAGGGAGGCCGCCTCCCGCACGGGCGACAGCACACGCCTCTCACCTACAGACGCAGAAGTGTTGGCCCTGGCATTGGAGCTGGAGGCGGTGGTCCTCACGGACGATTACTCACTGCAGAACCTGGCCACCTACCTGGGCGTTCCCTACCGGCCAGTGGGGCTCAAGGGCATCAAGGACCTACGCAAATGGCGCTGGCGCTGCGTCGGATGCGGAAAAATCTTCGATAAGGAGATGCCCGACTGCCCCATATGCGGCTCGAAGCTCAAGTCGACGCTCTCAAAGAAGCACTGACTGGCAGCGGATGGCCTTGCCCATGCCCTTGGGGCCCAGGAAGCGCATGGTCCGTTCCAGGCGCCACTGCGAGCCGAACATCATCATGGCCAGTCGCTTCGTCCCCAGCGCGGTCTTGAGCGGCCCTCCCACCTGTGCCCTCCATCGCCGCTCGTACTCGGACAGCTCCATCCGGCCCTGGCAATGCGCAGCGGCCACCTCGCCCGCGATGCGGCCGCAGATCATAGCGATGGGTATCCCTCCACCATTGACGGCCATGACCTGGCCCGCGGCGTCCCCCACCACCAGGGCGTTGCCCTTCACCGTGCAGGGGATGGGCCCGGACATGGGCACGGTCTTGCCCTTCAGCTTGCCCACCTGCATGGGCCTGAACTTGAGGAACTCGCGCCAATAGAAGTTGAGGTCCCCCCTGGAATAGCGCTTGGAATAGCCCAGTCCGACGTTGGCGCCTTCCTTCTTGGGTATCACCCAGGCGTATCCGCCAGGCGCCACGTTGCCGAAATACATCTCAGGGACCGGCTCGAAATCGCCCTTGGCGAAGGTGGAGGCGGCAGGGCAGAGGTCCCAGGAACGCTCCAGCTGCAGGGACTTGGCTATCACCGAGAGCGGGCCGTCCGCTCCCACGACCACCTTCGCTCGCACGTCCCCCATGGACGTCGAGACCACCCCGTCCTTGAAGGAGGTGCACGTGACCCCCGTCACGATCTCGGCCCCGGCCTTCCTCGCCCTCTCGGCCAGGAACTGGTCGAATCTGTCGCGATTCGTGGTATATCCGTGGAAGCCCACCTCGAAGGATCGGAGCTTGGGCGAGAAGATGCGGATGCGGTCGGTGTCCACGGATCGCAGATAGGAGGGGACGTCCAACAGGGCGTCCACGTCCTGGGCTTGGGGGAAGATCCTCCTTATCTCGTCGGTCTGCGGCATGAACTCGCCGCAGCGCACCGGCACACCTATCTCGGGGCGCCTCTCGATCACGAGGACCTCGGCGCCATCGAGGGCGGCCTGCGCCGCCGTGGAGCTTCCCGCGGGCCCAGCGCCCACGACCAGCACGTCCACCTTGTCAGGCAGCATGCTCCAACCCCAGCTCATGCCTTCCTGTCGAGGACGGACTCGACCAGCTCGGCCATGCTCTTCGTGTAGGCGGAGCCGTTGAGCACTTCCAGATGTTCGATGGCCTGGTCAGCGAACTTCCTGGCCACCTTCATGGACTCCTCGAGCGCCTTGGTGCTGCGCACCAGCTTAAGGGCCTCCTCGACCTCGGCCAGGGACTTCCTTGGCTTCACGAACATGGCCGAGAGGATCGGTCCCACCTCCGGGTCCTTCATGGCCTCCATCAACGGGAGCGTGGGCTTGCCATCTAGGAAGTCGATGCCATGCGGCTTGCCCAGGGACCGCTCGTCCCCTATGATGTCCAGCATGTCATCCACGATCTGGAAGGCCATGCCGATGGCCAGACCGAAATGGCCCATGGCCTCGATCTGCTCCGGTGACCCTCCGCCCATGAACGCCCCCACCCGAGAGGCGGCCAACATGGGCATGGCCGTCTTCCCCGCGATGATCCCTAGGTAAGCGTCCAAGGGGGTGTCCGGGTCGTTCTCATAGGAATTCTGCATGATCTCGCTCTCCGCGGTGGCGGTGCAGGCCTCGGATATGGTCTCCACGACCTGCTGGTTCCATTGCCCCCCTAGGCGGAAGGAGCGCACGAAGAGGAAGTCCCCCGCGATGAGCGCCTTATGCACTCCGAATTTTTTGTAGGCGGCGATCTTGCCACGGCGGAGCTCGCCGTGGTCGTTGATGTCGTCATGGATGAGCGTGGCCGAGTGGATGAGCTCGAAGGCCGCGGCGATGCCTATGATGTTGGACGCCTCCTTGCCCCCCACGGCCTTGTATGAGAGAAGGGTCAGGCCAGGCCGTATGCGCTTCCCGCCCGCCCCGATGACGTGCATGCAGATGTCCGTCAGGAGGCCCTGCTTAGAGCTGACCGCTCTCCTTATCTCCTCCTCGACGAGGTCCATCTCCTTACGGATAGGGGCGTCCCAGCTCAAGGTATCAGCAACCTAAATCCAACGGCGCTACTTAACTTTTAGCTAGACAGATATCTGGAACGAGAGCGTTGGCCAGAGGCGCTTCCGCTTCTGAATAAAAGATGAAACTAGAAAGGGTTTCGTCCTTGGCGCTTAGTACCCTAGGAAGGCGTTGGCGGCGTCGAGGCAGGCCCGGATGAAGGGCTCGGGATAGACGCCTATCACGATGACGGCCACGAAGCAGATGCCGACCGCCACGGCCATAGCCCGGGACACCTTGATCCGGGACTCCGGTCCCTTCTCCACGTACATGTTCTTCACCACTCGGGCGTAATAGTACAGGGACAGGGCGGAGTTCAATATGCCCGCTATGGCCAACCACATCATCCACTCGTTGTCGATGGTCAGTCGCCAGGCGTCGATGGCCCCGGAGAACAGGACGAACTTGGAGGCGAAGCCCGCCAGCGGGGGTATGCCGGCCAGGGAGAACAGCATGACCATCATGGCGAAGGCCATGAGCGGCGCTCTCTTTGCCAGTCCCTTATAGTCCGCGATGTTCTCGCCCAGGGCCGCCGTGGCCAGCGCCGCCACGATGAGGAACGCTCCGCCCTTCATGAAGGCATGTGTCAGCATGTGGAATATGCCTCCAGCCAGACCGTAGGCGGCCACGCTGGGGTCGCTCACGGTGGCCACCGGCAGAGCTATCAATATGTAGCCGGCCTGGGCGATGGAGGAGTACGCCAGCATCCTCTTGATGTTGGTCTGCGAGACCGCCATGACATTGCCCACCGTCATGGTGATGATGGCGATCAGGCCGATCAGCAGGCTCCAGTCCGACTTTGTGGCGATAAGGCCGATGAGGAACACCTTGAACAGGGCGACGAACCCCATCTTCTTGCTCCCCGCCGCCAGCATGGCGGTGATGGTGGTCGGCGCGCCCTCGTACACGTCGGGGGCCCACATATGGAAGGGCACAAGCGCGATCTTGAACCCGAACCCGGCGATGAGCATCACCGTGGCCAGGTACAGGATGGGCTGGATGGGGGTCCCTATGGCCGCCTGCACCGCGATGCCGATGTTCTCGAAGGTCAGCGGGCTGGTTCCAGGCACCAGCAGGTAGGAGAACTGCGTGGTGATGCCGTACAGCAGGGATATGCCGAAGAGGGCGATGGCCGAGGACAATGCTCCGTATATGAAGTACTTGGTCGCCGCCTCCGCCCCGCGCTTGTTGGTCTTCTTGAACGCCACCAAAGCGTAGGAGGACAGGCTGGTCAGCTCGATGCCCACGAACAAGGTGATGATGTCCAGGGACGAGGCCACGACCATCATGCCGGTGATGGCCAGCATGATGAGGGCGTAGTACTCGCCCACGTGCTTCTCGCCGTCCACGAAGCGCATGGAGGCGATGACCACGTAGGTGGCCACCGACAGGAAGATGAGCATGAACAGGGCGGAGAAGGAGTTGAGCTCCACCACGCCCATGTAGTCCACGGCGGAACCGGCCGGATTGTTTAGCAGGAAGTCGACCACGAAGAAGGCGGAGAGCATGATGCCCGCCAAGGCCCAGACAGCGGTGGCCTTGTCGCTCTTGCTCAAAGCGCGCACCGCCGGCGCCAGGATGGCGAAGCCGGCCAATGCGACCAGCGGTAGTATTGCGGTATAGTCAGTCATCTAGCTCAGCCCCCCAGCGGCACTAGGGCGGAGAGCGCCTCCGCCACCGGCCGGATGAAGTCATATATGTACCCTGGCTGCAGGCCGAAGAAGATGATGAGGGCGCACAGCGCCGCCAGCGGCGCCGCCTCGTACCACGAGACATCGTGCAGATGGCGCGTGTCTATCTTCTCGGTCAGCGGGCCGAACAGCACCCTCTGCATCGCCCAAATGTAATAGGCGGCAGTGATGGCCACCGACGCTATGGGCAGGATGATCCACCAGTTCCACTCCCCGCCCAGGTTGGCGAAGGAGAAGAAGATGGGCAGCTCCGCGGCGAAGCCCACGAGCCCCGGAAGGCCCAGGGAGGCCATGAAGCCGATCATCATGAACGTCGCGTAGATGGGCATCTTCTGCGCCATTCCTCCCAGCTTGGGGATCTCGCGGGTGCCAGCGATGTGCTGCATCACGCCGCAGACCATGAAGAGGACCGCCGTGATCAGGCCGTGGGCGAACATCTGGAAGACGCCCGCCGCTATGCCCACCGCGGAGAAGGTGGCGAAACCCAGCAGCACGAAGCCCATGTGGCTGATGGAGGAGAAGGCCACCATCTTCTTGAGGTCCTTCTGCGCCAGGGAGGCGAACGCGCCGTACATTATGGACAGCACGGCGATGGCGATGAGCAGCCATTGCAGCTCCAACGCCCCCTCAGGAAGGGTGGGTATGGCCACGCGGATGAGACCGTAGGCGCCCATCTTCAGCAACAGTCCCGCCAGGAGCACCGAGCCAGCGGTAGGCGCTTCCACGTGCGCGTCCGGCAACCAGGTATGGAACGGGACGATGGGCATCTTGACGCCGAAGCCGAAGAACAGCGCCAGGAAGACCATGACCTGGAAGTCCAGGCCGAAGCTCGCGCTGGCCTCCTGGATGAAGATCATGTCGAAGCTCGTCCCTCCGGCCACGAAGTACATGGCGAAGATGGCCAGCAGCATGACCAGCGAGGCGATATGGGTGTAGATGAAGAACTTGATGGCCGCGTACTCCCGCCTCGGCCCTCCCCATATGGATATGAGGAAGAACATGGGGATGAGCACGACCTCCCAGAAGATGTAGAACAGGAAGTAGTCCAGGGACATGAAAACGCCCATGACCCCTACCTCCAGCACCAGCATCAGGCCCATGTACTCCTTGGTGCGGTTCGACACGTCCCAGGAGAACAATATGGCCAGGAAGCACAGCAGCGCCGTGAGCCAGATCATGGGAACGCTGATGCCGTCCACTCCCAGGTGGTAGGTGACGCCCAGGGTCTGGATCCAATCGTACTGCTCCTCGTACTGGAACACGTTGACCCCGGCCAGGTTGAAATCGAAGCCCAGGAGCATCAGGGTCGCCAGGAGCAGGGTGATGCCCGAGAAGACTACGGGGATCACCTTCGCCGCCTTGATGTTCTTTCCGATCAGGAAGGTTATTATGCTCCCCGCTAGGGGGACCATTATCAGTAGGGTGAGGATGTTGATGTCGCTCAGGAAGTTGTAGAGTTCGCTCATTTGATCACCTCACTCCTGCGATAATGTATAGAAGCACCAGTATCACCGAGATAGCGGCCACGACCACGGCCAGGTAGGTCTGGACCATGCCCGTCTGGCCCTTCCTCATGGCCTGGGAGCCATTGACGGCGAACCAGGCGAAGAAGTTGACCACCCCATCGATGACCTTGCGGTCGAAGAAGTCGATGGCCAGAGCAAGTCCGTAGATGGCCTTCTCGCCGATGGCATCGTACGCCTCCGGGAAATAGTAACGGCGCTGCAGCAGGTCGTACACCTTCTTGTTCTCCCGGGAGGAGAACCAGGCCAGGCTCAGGCTCTTGCGGTGGTAGGCCAGGTAGGCGATGCCTATGCCGAACGTGGCCATGGCCAAGGAGACGTAGGTCGGCCAGGCGGTGAAGAGCTTCTCGATCCAGCCGAACCCTAGCGTCTCGCCCGGTATCGCCTCTCCCTCCGGGGATACGGTGAAGATGACCGAGGGCAGACCGCCGTTGGGGGCGAGCAGGAACAGGCCAGTGATGGTGGCCGCGATGGCCAGAACCACCAGTGGCCCCCACATCACGGCGGGGGCCTCGTGCGCATGGTGCGCCGCCTCGCTCTCCTCACCCTTGAAGGTCATGAACCACAGGCGGAACATGTAGAAGGCCGTCATGAACGCCGTAACGGTGCCTCCGATGTACAGGATCCAGAACCAGGGGTTCACCTCCGCGGCCGTGATGGCCGACTCCAGGACCAGGTCCTTGGACCAGAAGCCGCTGAATGGAGGTATGCCTGATATGGCCAGGGCTCCGACGAGCATCACGACAGAGGTTATCTTGAGCTTCTTGGAGAGCCCTCCCATCTTCCTCATGTCCTCCGTATGCACGGCATGGATCACCGCGCCCGCGCTCAGGAAGAGCAGGGCCTTGAAGAAGGCGTGGTTCATGAGGTGGAAGACGCCTGCCATGTAGCCGGTGTTGCCCAGCTCCAGGAGGTGCTCGTCATGTCCCGCGGTGGCGATGACGTACCCACCGCATCCCAAGGCCAGGAACATGAAGCCCAGCTGGGAGATCGTCGAGTAGGCCAGGACCCGTTTGATGTTGAAGTTGTTGAGCGCCTGGGTAGCGGCGAAGAAGGCGGTGAAGCCTCCGATGACCGCGACCACGATGAGCACGTCCGGTGTGTGCACCATGAGCGGGAAGGACCGCGCTACCAGGAACACGCCCGCCTTGACCATGGTGGCGGCATGGATCAACGCCGACACCGTGGTCGGGCCCTCCATGGCGTCCGGCAACCAGTCATGCAGCGGGAACTGCGCGCTCTTGCCCACCGCGGCGCCGAAGAGGCACAGCATGGCGAAGGTCAAGAGCCCGGAGTCGATCTCGTGGTGCTCGAAGAAGGTGGGGTCGAAGAGCTCATGGTAGTTCAGCGTGCCGTAGGCTCCGAAGAGCGCCACGATGCCCAGCATGAAGCAGATGTCCCCGATCCTCGTCACCAGGAAGGCCTTCTTCGCCGCCCGGGCCGCGGACGGCTTGTAGTACCAGAAACCGATGAGCAGGTACGAGCACAGGCCCATGATCTCCCAGAAGATGAAGGCGGTGAGGAAGTTGGAGGCGATCACCATGCCGAGCATGCCCGTGATGAACAGGGCGATCTCGACGTAGTAGCGGCGCTTCCTCTCCCCCTCCTCGTGCATGTACCCCAAAGAGTAGATGACGATCAGGGTGCACAGGATGCTGACCACGATGAGCATGAGGGCGGTCAGAGAGTCGACGTAGTAGCCGATCTCGAACTGGTAGCTGCTGTTACCGATGGTGCCCAGGTCGATCCAGACCTGGGTGGCGTAAACCGGTTCGCCGTTCCCTGTGAAGAACTCATAGGCGACCAGGACCGAGAGGATGCAGGAGGCGGCGACCGAGCCCACCACGAAGTAGCCTCCGCCCTCGGGGGTCTTCTTGCCGAAGGCCGCGGCGAGCAACAGTCCGATGATGGGGAATATTGGTATCAGCCAAGTGTAATCGACAAAGGCCATCTTACCACCTCAGCAGGTTGAGGTCCGTTAGCTCGATCGTGTCCTGCTGCTTCTGCAGGTTGAGCAGTATGGCAAGGCCCACGGCGACCTCGGCCGCGGCTATGGCGATCGAGAATAGCGCGAACACCTGACCCGACACGTCGTGGTTGTAGACCGCGAAGGTGACGAAGTTGATGTTGGCGGCGTTGAGCATGATCTCAACGCACATCAGCACCACGATGGCGTTCTTCCTCGTGAGCACGCCAAAGGCGCCGATGGCGAAGAGGATGGCTGCCAGCACCAGGAAGTACTCCTGAGGGATCATTCCCTGTCCTCCTGCGCGATGTACACGCTGCCCAGCAAGGCGGCGAACAGGAGCACGCCCAGAACGATGAGCGTGGGGCCGAAGGAGCTGAAGATGGCATATCCCAGGTCCTCGTTGGTGAACTGCATCGGTTCCCCGTCATAGGTCATGGTCAATATGCTGCCCAGTATCACGAAGGTCAGGGCGACCACCGAGACGATGGCGCAAGCGGTGCGGACCTGGTCAGAATTCACACTGACCACCTCCGCTCAGGCGCCTCTTGGTGAGCATGACACCGAAGAGGATGAGCACGGACACCGCTCCCACGTAGACCAGGATCTGGATGATGGCGATGTATTCCGCGCCCAGGAAGATGAAGGTAAGTGCCACTCCGATGAAGGTGAACGCCAGCCAGGTCACATTGCGCACGATCTCCTTCGCGAAGACCACCATCAGCGCGGCGCCGATGGTATAGCCAGCGAACACGATGAAGAACAACAGTTCCCAATCCACGGTCATCACTTCACCTCCTTCATGGAGATAGCGTCCTTGGGGCAGTTGTCCAGGCACTGCTCGCAACCGACGCACTTTTCGATATCGAACTTGGGGCGTTTGATGGGCTTCCCCTTCTCGTTCTTGCCCTTCTCGTACATCTGCACCGCGTCGGCGGGGCAGACCTTCTCGCATTTCGAGCACCCGATGCACTTGGGGTCGTTGACCTCTGGGTAGTCGCGGATCTCCTTCCCCGTCTTCTTGTCCACGCCGTACAGGCCCTGCCTGGCCATCTCGGGCGTGGCCTCTATGACGTCCACGTGGCAACCAGGGCGGTCCTCGTACTGCAAGCGGAAGGGATCGTAAATGAGATCCTGCCGGCTGTACTCGGCAAGCTCGTACTCAGGGGTCACGAGCATGGCGTTCTTGGGGCAGACCTCGGCGCAGTAGCCGCACATCATGCAACGGCCTAGATTGACCTGGGGCCGCTCCACCTTGCCCTTCTCGGGCAGCTCCACCTCCACCATCGTGATGCAGGTGGTGGGGCAGATCTTGGCGCACATGTGGCAGCCGATGCACTTGTCCATGACCAGTCCGGGGCGGCCACGGTAGCCGTCGGGTATGATCAGGCGCTCCCACGGGTACTGCACTGTTACTGGCTTGTGTATAGTGGTGCGAATGGTCTCGCGGGCCACCACGGCCATGGGCCGGAGCAGGAAGCCCACCGGCTTCAGGGTTCTCCTCGGGGCTTTCTTCTCGGCCATCAGAACCAACCTCCCATCTTCAGGGCGATGGCGACGCCCAAATTGATCAGCGCCAAGGGCACGAGCCTCAACCAGCCGATGCCCAGGATCTGCTTGGTGGTGACGCGCATGAGCGCCCCGCGGATCCAGATGAACATGCCGAAGACCAGGAACATCTTGATCAGGAACCAGATCTCGGGCCAAAGGAAGTCGGGACCGGACCAGCCGCCCAGGAAAAGGATCACGATGAGCCCGCAGGCGGCGAAGCCGCGAACGTACTCGGAGAGCATGATGAGGCCCCAGCGGAACCCACCGTACTCGGTCATCCACCCTTCCACCAGCTCCGCCTCGGCCTCAGGAAGGTCGAAGGGGATCCTCTCCACCTCCGCGATAGCGGAAAGCAGGAACACGAGGGCGCCGATGAACAAGGGGATGATGTACCAGGTCGAGGATTGCTGGGCAGCCACGATCTCGAAGAGGTTGAAGCTCCCGGCCAGCACAACCACCGCGGCCACGGAGAGCAGGATCGGGACCTCATAGGCGATCAGCTGCGCCGCCGCCCTCATACCCCCCATGACGGTGTACTTGTTGTTGGAGGCCCACCCGGCCATGAGTATGGCGAAGGGGGCGAGGGAGAATATGGCGAAGATGAGAAGGAGACCAGCGGGAAGGTCCACCAGGTAGAAGTTCGGTCCCATGGGGATGAGGCAGATCATCAGGCAGGACATGGCGATGAGCAGTACTGGCGCCAGGTTGAAGAGCTGCTTGTCGACCTCGTCGGGGATGATGTGCTCCTTGATGAAGGTCTTGAGACCGTCGGCGAAGTTCTGGAAGAGTCCCAGGAACCCGACCTGCGTGCCACGCCGGTCCATCAATCTTCCGAGGGTCTTCCTCTCTTGCCAGATGAATGTGATAGATACCAGGAATCCGACCACGAATACGACGATCGAGGCCAGGAAGATAGTGAGGAACTCCACCACCCCGGGGGAGATGAGCCAGGCGGCGAAGTCATTCCAGCCCAGCAGATTGTTGCAGGGCCAGGCCAGGACCTGCATCAGCCACAGCGCGATGCCGTATAAGAACTCGTAGAGACCGTTCGATTCCATCAGATCACCTGTCCGTCTCCCCGAGGCACATGTCCACCGATCCCATGATGGCGGGCACGTCCGCGACCTTGTAGCCGACGAGCATGGCCGGCGCTGCCGAGACGGTGACGAAGATGGGGCTCCTGACCTTCAGGCGGTAGGGCTGGTCGTCGCCGTTGCCGATGACGTACATGAATCCCTCTCCGCGAGGGTCCTCCACGTGCGCCCAGGCGGTCTTGCCCCTGGGGGCGGTCCGTGGCGCTTTGACCCGGATGGCGCCCTTGGGCATCTTCTTGATGCACTGGCGGATGATGTTGCAGGACTCCCGCATCTCGTCCATCTTCACGCGGTAGCGGGCATAGGCGTCGCAGGTCTTCTCCACGCACACCTTCCAGTCGACCTGGTCATAGACCTCGTAGGGGTCGTCGCGCCTGACGTCGTAGTCCACGCCGCTCCCCCTGAGGTTCGGGCCGGTGACGCCCAGGTTCTTGGCCTGCTCCGCGCTCAGGTAGCCGATGTCCTCCATCCTCATGCGGAAGACGGTGCTCTGGTCGCAAAGCGCCTCGTAATCCGGCAGACGCTTCTCGAAGTGGTTCAGGACGCGGGTGAAGTCGCGCTCGAAGTTGGCGGGGACGTCATTGCGCACGCCGCCGATGCGCGGGTAGTTGTAGGTCATCCTCGCCCCGCAGAGGTTCTGCATCAGGTCGAGGAAGAGCTCCCTCTCCCTCACAGGGTAGAGGAAGACGGTATATGAACCAAGGTCGGTGCCCAGCGCCGCGAGCCACATCAGGTGGCTCCCGATCCTCTGCGCCTCCAGGACTATGGTGCGGATGTACTTGGCGCGCTCGGGCACCTCCACCTCCAGGAGGTTCTCCATGGTCAGGCAGTACAGGTGGCTCCAGCTCATGGAGGCGCCGTAGCACAGCCTATCGGCCATGGGGATGATCTGGGCGAACTTGCGGTTCTCGGTGAGCTTCTCCCAGCCGCGGTGCAGATAGCCGATCACTGGTTCCGCCTCGGTTATGGTCTCTCCGTCGACCTTCACCCTCAGGTTCCACAGCCCATGCGTCATGGGGTGCTGCGGGCCCATGTTCAGCCACATCTCGGCCATCTCAGACCCTCCTTCCAGAGACGAAGTCCTTCCTGAAGGGGAAGACCTCGGTGCCATCCGGGTTCAGCAAGCGCTCCAGCTTGGGGTGCCCGATGAAGACTATTCCGAACATGTCCCAGGTCTCGCGCTCATGCCAGTTGGCCCCTCCCCACAGAGGGGTGATGGAGTCAACCTCTGGCTTGTCGCGGGGTAGGTCCACGACCAGCTCCGCCGTGACCTTGTTGGCATAGGAGGTGATGTGGTATACCACCTGCATCTTCTTCTCCGCCAGCCAGTCCACGCCCCCTACGCTGGTGACATGCTCGAAGTCCTGGTGCTCCTTCATGAAGTTAGCCAGCTTGAGAAGCATGCCCTTGTCCACCTGCGCGTAGAAGCGATTCAGCGTCGCCTTGGTGACAGTGACCCCCTGGGGGAACCTCTGAATGATCTCCTGTGCCAGAACATCCCCTGTTTTCCCCCCTGGCGCCAATCCGATCCTTTGCTGCATTTTACGCACCTCACTCATCCAGGAAGGTCCCTTTCATTTCCTTGGTGATCTTAATGTGCAGTTTCATGAAGCCATCGATCATGGCCTCTGGTCTAGGGGGGCATCCGGGGATGTACACGTCCACGGGCATCATAGTGTCCACGCCTTGGACCGTGTTGTGTGAGTCATACCACGGTCCTCCGGAGATGGCGCACTCGCCCATGGCCACGACCCACCTGGGCTCGGCCATCTGCTCGTAGAGCCTCCTCAGGTCGGGTCTCAGCTTGGCGGTGACCCATCCATTGACCAGCAGCACTTCCGTCTGCCTCGGAGAGGAACGATATATCATGCCCAGTCGCTCGGCGTCGAATCGCGGCCCAGAGGCGGCCGCCATCTCCAGGGCGCAGCAGGCAATGCCGAAGTGCAGCGGCACAGTGGCGTTGCGAATGGCCCAGCTCCAGATGGGTGCAGTGAGCTTGTCCACCGCCTTCTTTATGCCTGTGTACTTCGCCAGCTGCTCCATCAGATCGGTGGACCAGGCCATGAACTCGACCGAGGTCATGCCGATGGCGTTCGGTGCCAGCCTCAGATCCATAGTATCTTCTCCTTCTTGAGGGCGTAGGTAACCCCGATGAGTAGGAGCCCGAGGAATATGATCATGTACCAGCGGGCGGTGTCGGAAAGGTCCGAGAACACCAAAGCCCAGATCATCAGGAAGACGGTCACGATATCAAAAATCACGAAAATGATCGCGTACAGATAGAACTGAACGTGAAATTGAATCTGTCCATGGCCGATAGGTTGCTCGCCGCACTCGTACGTCATACTCTTCTGGGGCAGGTACCTGGCCGGTCGGAAGAACCGGGAGACCCAGAACGCGAGGGCCGGGAACAAGATGGCTATCAGCGCGAAGACGGCCACCGGAAAGTAATCCTCTACGAGCATTAGAGGGGCAATATTGTAGGAATATTTAAACTTTCAATTTAGATGCTGGATGGCCAAGAAATGCAAGGTTTTTCAGGCGCTATTCGTCGCTAATCTTACGATATGCAGAGAATGAGATTCGTTCTCATCCCTGATCCCTGGACTTAACGGCGTTTTAATTAGGACGCCCTAGAGAATGGTTCTAAGATAAAGTAGTTATCGCAGATGCGGAGTTGCCTTTCGGGGATTGAAGATGACCAAGAAGATAGCGATCCTCGCCGAGGACGATTACGAGGACCTCGAACTGTGGTATCCCTATTACAGACTGATCGAGGCGGGGCACGAGGTGAGGGTCGTCGGCTCGGGCCGGAAGCAGTCGTTCGCGAGCAAGCATGGATATGAGGCGAAGGTCGATCTGAGCGCGGCGGACGTGGATAGCGCCGAGTTCGATGCCATTATCATCCCCGGAGGTTTCGCACCCGACCGGATGAGGCGCGTACCAGCGGTCAACGAGTTGGTCAGGCGTATGTTCAAGGAGGGAAAGCTCGTGGCCGCGATATGCCACGGCCCATCCGTTCTCGTGTCCGCCAACGTGCTGAAGGGGAAGAAGGTCACCTGCTTCATGTCCATCAAGGACGACGTCATGAACGCTGGTGCCCGTTACAAGGACGAGAAGGTCGTGGTCGATGGCAACCTAGTCACCTCCCGCTCCCCCGCGGATCTGCCGGAGTTCATGAAGGCCGTCCTATTGGCCTTGGAAAAATGAGGTAGGAATCACCAACTCCAACTGTTTAAATACTCTCTTCAAGATAGGTCACATTCACCAGCCATGCATGGCTGGACAGGTCGGTTGGCATGAGGATCGGATTCATTGGCGCGGGCAACATGGCCGAGGCTTTGATGAAAGGGATCATCTCCGCAGGCATCTCCACCAGGGAGGAGGTCACAGCAGGAGAGGTGATCAAGGAGCGAAGGGAGTACATCGAACGCACGATGAACGTCAAGGTCACCAGCGACAACGTTGAGGTCGCCCGATCCGCCAATGTGCTGCTTTTAGCGGTCAAGCCGCAACAGATGTCCACCGTGCTCGAGGAGCTGAAGCCCTACCTCAACGCCGAGAACCTGATCATCAGCATCGCCGCCGGCATCAAGATCGGCCACATCGAGTCCAGGCTCAACACGGGCGTCAGGGTGGTACGGGTCATGCCCAACCAGCCATGCATGGTCGGGGCTTCCGCCTCCGCCTTCGCCCTGGGCAAGTTCGCCAAGCCCGAGGACAAGGAGGCCGTAATACGCATCCTGCAATCGGTGGGCGTGGCCTTCAACGTGGACGAGAAGCTCTTGGATGCGGTCACCGGCCTCTCCGGCAGCGGACCGGCCTTCGTGTACCTCATGATCGAGGCCATGGCCGACGGGGGAGTCCTGGTGGGATTGCCGCGGGACGTATCCATCAAGCTCGCGGCGCAGACGGTTCTAGGGGCGGCCAAGACCGTCCTGGACACGGGAATGCACCCGGCGGCGGCCAAGGACATGGTCGCTTCCCCCGCGGGCACGACCATCGAAGGGCTCAGGGTGCTCGAGGAAGCGGGCGTGAGGGGCGCGCTCATCGACGCGGTCGAGGCAGCGGCCAGGCGCAGCGCGGAACTGGGCGAGAAGAGCTAGTTCCATCACGCAAGAGCTGAAAAATAATTATGGGGGTCCCTCCCCCTTCCCTGATTTTACCGCGTCCCGATCCGCGATCAGTCGCTCAGGCCGACCTCATTGCAATGGTTGTTGCAGTAGGACTTCATGGCGCCATCGCACAGACCGCCCTTGGTCTGCAGCCTGTCCCGGTCCTGGTCGGGGGTCCCATCGCATCCGTCATCGCAGGAACCGTCCTTCAGCATGTCCTTCTGCATGGTCTGGTCGCAGTCTCCGTTCTCAGTACCCACTCCCGCGGCCAGCGCGGGAAGGGCCAACATGGACATGGTCGCCAAAGCGAATATGCCCAACACTGCCATTGCCATCAATTTCGAGGCCATTTCTTACACCTTGAGGGTCCATCGACCCTCCGGGCTCATCCGGTTTTTGGTTCAAGCCTCGAACCCTATGGCTCAAGCCTCGAACCGGAACCTAGATCGTCACGACGACAACGAACAGCGCAGCGCAGGTCGTAATCCCTATAGTCAAAATTCCCAAAGTCTTCCACCTGATGTGAACACCCGTTCCTCCATTTCATCCTGATGCCTATTGCCTCTTATGGTCTGGCTATCAAATAGAGAAATGTCCAGCGGCACGAGTCTCGAAATGACCTTCAGCGCGATCTCTTCCTTCTTCCCTTGGTGCGGACCAGGCCTATCATGGCCCTGGGCAGGCTCTTGAAGACTCCTGAGGTCTCCCATTCCAGGTCGCTCTTGCGGCAGATGGTGGACTCCATCAGCTCGCGTCCCTTCTCGCGCAGGTCCTCGAACCGCGCCCTCCTTCCATCCTCATCCTCGATGGCCATGGCCTGATCGATATCGCGCATCATCTTCCTCGCCATGTCAGTGCGCTCCAAGCGCAATCCGAGCTCCTGGGAATCGATGAGGTGGCATTCGTTGCGCGCACGGTTCAGCTCGTCCGCGGCATCGTAGGACACATCCACGATCTGGTCCCTGGTCATCCATTCGGTCTCGTAGGAGAGCACGTACTTCCAGGAGGGCGAGGCCAGGCGGGTGCGGTGCTCCTCCAATGTCCGGGCCAGGAGACAGTACCCCACCTCCTCCGCATGCTCGAAGGCATAGCTCCCCGGGTCCAGGAAGGGGGCGAGCGGCGATTCGAAGACGAAGAGCGCCTTGTCGTTGGATGTGAGCTCATGCAGCCGCTTGGCGTACCTGGCGGACTCCAGGGCGCTCTCCCTCGTCTGCCGCGGCAGGCCGATCATGAAGAAGAGGTCGAACCTCTTGCATCCGTTCTCCAAGGCCAGCTGCACGGTCTTCTCCATGGAGGCAGTGTCGAAGCGCCTTCCCAAGGCGTAACGAACCTCCTCATCGTGGGAATCGGGCGAGAACTCGATGGAGTAGTTGTGGAAGGCGGTGGAGGCGGAACGGAAGAAGTCCTGGTCCGCTGGCACGAAGAGCTCCAGGACCACGGGATTGTCGATGCCCAGCGCCTTGGCCTCGGAGAAGAACCTCTCGGCGTACTTCTTTCCCGCTGACCTGACGTCCCCCACCACGAAGGTCGGGGCCTTGAGATAGTCCTGGATGTTCCTGATGTCCTGCGCCACCTTCTCGGGAGAGCGGAACGCTGGCCTGCTCCTTCCCAGGAATCCTTTCATGGCGGAGTTGCATCCGCCACAGACCAGGCACTGCTGGTTGCATCCTCTGACCGTGAAGGCGGCCGTGAGCGGGTAGCGGTCCCAGTCCTTGAAGGGCTTGTGCCCCTCCAGGTCCCTATGCCTCAGGACCGACCTGATGATCCAGCCGTAGTCCACCTCGATGTAATCGATGTCCTCGGGAACGAAGGTGAAGGGGTTCTCATGCACCCCCCTTCCGTCCTTCCAGGTCAGGTTCTGCACCTTGCCCAGGTCGTCATCCTTCTCCAGGGCGGAGAGGAGCTCGGCCACGGGGACCTCGGTGGAATCGCCCCTCATGACCAGGTCCACTTGCGGATAGCGGACCAGCTCCTGGTGGTAGTAGGTGCTGGAGTAGCCTCCGAACAGCACCTTGGAATCGGGATGAAGCTCCTTCAAGATCCCTGCCACGGCCAAGGAGCCATGGGCATGCGGGAGCCAGTGCAGGTCGATGCCGAAGACGTCCGCATCCAGCCTCTCGAGGAACGAGGGCACGTCCAGCTTGGGATCGTTGAGCATCATGCTGGCCAGGTTGACGATCCTCACCTTATGCCCGAGCCGGTGCAGGTGCGCCGCCAGGGTCATGAAGCCGAAGGGGTACATCTCGAAGACGGGGGTCGAAGGCACCAGGTCCGATACTGGCCCGTAGAATAGGAACTCCTTGCGGAAATCATACACGCTCGGCGCGTGGATGAGGATAAGGTCCTGCTTGGCCATATCTTCCCTCGTAGGAACGAGCGGAAAGAGGACTTACCGTATATGAAGGTGCTTCACCGGGCTTACGAGCGCTAGCACCGATTTCCCAGGAGGGCCTGGAGGTTCCTGGGGAAGACGGTGAGGTCAAGCCCGCAGCGCTCCAGCTTCGCCAGCATCTCCTTTCCTTGGGTCCCGTCGAACTTCCCCTCCAGCAGGTATCGGGTGTCCTCCTCGGAGAAGCGCTCCCCCTCTACCACCCAGTCACGTACCTTCCGGTCATAGGGGCAGGCCTCCTGGCATCTCATGCAGCCCACGATGGCGTTGTGCCAATCCGCCCCGACCTCCTTGGGGAAGGGCCGATCGGAGGGCATCTCGTTGAACCAAGTGAGGCACCTCTCCACCCGGATCAGGAAGCGGTCGTCTCCCATGACCGAGGCCGGGCATGCCTCCTGGCAGAGGTGGCACTCCTTGCATGCCGGCAACGCCTCCCTCTCCTGCCATTGGTCCATCCCCAGGTCCAGGTCCGTGAAGTAGGCCACCAGTCGATGGAAGCTGCCATGCTCTGGAAGGTAGGTGATGTTGTTGCGCCCGTACCGCACCAGCCCGGTCCTGGCCGCCAGGGTCTTCAATGGCAGCACGCCGCGCTCGAACCTAGCTTCCCCGGACGCGATCCTGGTCAGCGCCTCCTTGACCATCCGGATCACCTCCATGGCATTGGCGTAGGTGGGCGGGACGATGGCCGCCATCTCCCTCCCCTCGTAGGTGAAATGGATCCTCAGCTTGGGCTGAGGGACCGCGACGACGATGATCGACCTGGCGTCTGGAAGCCCCTCGGGAGCCGAATACTGGAAGTCGTGCAGGTAGGTATCGTAGACCGCGGCGTCGATCATACCGCCCTCTCTGAGGTCCTCTATGTCCCTCTTAAGGTCGGGCAGGCGCGTTATGGGAACAATCCTTCCCTGAAGGCCTTCGCTCCCCAGCCTCTCGATGACGCTCTCCGCGCTCATGGTGGACACCGATGAGGAATGGGACCGATGCCATGTTATTGTTATGCCCGCCCTGGGGCGGGCCTATTGCCAAAACGGATCACTTGCCGAACCTGCGCTTCCTTAGCTGATAGGAGCGGATGGCCCTGAGGAAGTCCACGTAGCGGAAACCGGGCCAGTACACGTCCGTGAAGTATAGCTCCGAATAGGCCAGCTGCCAAAGGAGGAAGTTGGAGACGCGCTCCTCGCCGGACGTCCTCAGGACCAGGTCAGGGTCGGGGAGGTCGGCGGTGTAGAGGAACCTGGTGACCGTGCTCTCGTCGATCTCCTCCACCTTCAGATGGCCCACCTTGACCTCCATGGCTATGCTCTTGATGGCCTGGATGATCTCCTGGCGGCTGCCATAGGCGATGGCGATGTTGTAGTAGTAGTCAGAATATCCAGAGGTCTTCTCTTCCGCAAAGCGGATGGCCTTCTGCACCTTTTCCGGCAGGAGCTCCCTCTGCCCCAGCACCGTGAGCTTGATACCGTGCTTGTGGATGCGCTCGTCGTCCGCCAGCTTGTTGAAGTTCTCCTCGAATATGTGCATGAGGTACTCGATCTCGCTCTGGTCGCGATTCATGTTCTCGGTGCTGAAGGCGTAGACGGTGAGGACCCTGATCTTCAGCTCCAGGCACCATTCCATGACCTGCTCCAGCTTGTCCTTGCCCTTGCTATGCCCCTCCTCCGGACGGAGCCCGAACTCGCGAGCGAATCGGCGGTTGCCGTCCATGATTATGGCCACGTGCCTGGGGACCGGCGCCTCCTGCACTTCCTTCAGAAGGCGCTTCTCATAGGTCTGGTAGGCGGTGTTGGCGATTACCCTCGAGATCTCGTTCTTTACGATGCGCAGCCCTCCTGCGCCTTTCTCTACACAATCGTAGACTGCGATATCTATTTTTCCTGTCTGCTACCTTAGACCGAAGCACGTCTGGTGCTCGAATGGAGAGGAAGGGCTACGGTTTCGACGCGGAACGCTACCGTGACTGGTCCAGGCCGCAGAAGGAATGGGGAGCGAAGCTCATCGCCTCCATGCGCCTGCGGGGGGACGAGTCGGTCCTGGACATCGGATGTGGGGACGGCCTCCTCACCGCCCAGATCGCTGCCTTGGTGCCCAATGGTAAGGTTGTGGGGATCGACTCCTCCTCCAACATGATCGGCCTGGCCAAGGAGCTGCAGGGCAGCAACCTCAGCTTCCAGGTCCTGGACGCCAACGACATGTCCTTCCATGAGGAGTTCAGCGTGGCTTTCTCCAACGCCGCCCTGCACTGGGTCACGGACCATCGCTCCTTGCTGCGCAAGGTGCGCCGCGCCCTCGTTCCAGGAGGCAGGGTGCATTTCAACTTCGCCGGCGATGGCAACTGCTCCAATCTGTTCCGTGTGGAGAGGGCGGAGATGGCCAGCATGGAATTCGCCCCGCTGTTCCAAGACTTCGTTTGGCCTTGGTTCATGCCCCGGCCCGATGACTATTCCCGGATGGTCCGCCAGGCGGGATTCGCCGAGATGAGGGTGGAGGGGCAGGTGGCTGACAGGCATTTCAGCACCGAGGAGCTCGTCAATTGGATAGAGCAACCGTCCATCGTCCCGCTCCTCGAGCATCTGAAGGACCCCGTCCTCAGGCAGGAGTTCCGTGACCGGGTGGTGCGGCGCATGGTCGAGGAGACCAGGACGCCGGACGGCAGGCATTTCGAGACCTTCCGCCGGGTGGACGTGTACGCCAAGAAATAGCTCAGAAGTCCTCTGGCAGGCCAGCTGCCATGATGCCCATGTCGTGGCACCCTATCCCCGCCAAGGCCCCTATGGCCCCGCGCGGTCCAGTGATCTCCACGAGCTCGACTCCTCCCTTCCGGGCGGTAGTCCTGGCGTCCTCCACTGACAGCACCTCGCGCTTGGCCCTGAGGCCGTAATCCTCCACGATGGAGGGGATAGCCAGACCGATGAAGATGGCCAGCACGGTGTTCTGCGAGAAGGTGTTCTCCTTGATGTAGGTGATGAAATGCTCCCTGAGCGCGGGCAGGTCCTTCTCCTCCACGGCGAAGGACACCCCCACCGCCACGCACTGCGTCGTCTTCTCCTTGACATCGGGATTCAGCTGCACGATGCGGTGCAGGAGCAGATGGCCAACAGGCGCGGACCTAGCGGCCTTGAGCATCAGGACCCAGGACGCGCCCTTCTCCCGGGTGTCGGTGTCGTCCACGGCGAAGACCGCCCGGACCATCTTGGGCGTGGAGATGGTGACCTCGATGCGATTGGCGCCTCCCACCTTGGCTTCGTCGGGGTAAAGGGCTTCGATGGTGCCCGGGCCCTGAGGAAGGCAGGCACCGATACCTACGCTAGCGCCGGCCAGCCCCACCCAGGTGGTCTTAACTATGTCACCTTCCACCCACAACGACCGCAGTCCCTGCCCCCCCAGGTCCTTGGAGGCCGGGCCGAAGCGCACCTCCCTCTCGCCGATGATGGTGTCCATGATGAGGGTCGTGCCCTCGACCCTGATGTCCGTGATGGCCCCACCCGCCCTCTTGCGGTTGACGGCGTCCCATTCCACAGGTCCCTTGGCGGAGCACTCCTCCACGATCCTCGCCTTCCCAGCGGCCTCGTCCACCATGGTGTAGACGCCGCGGCAGAAGAGCTTGCCATACTTGTCGGTGATCTGGTCGGGCTTGAGGATTTGGCTCATTCGTCTCCCCGCGATCGAGGGGATTCGATTGCGCTTAGTTATTACTTATGCCCGCCGATCTCCAGGTGGCGGGAGGGCAGGTCGGCGAGGGGGAGCATGAGCCAATCGTCATGTTCGTCATCCTGGTAGAAGAGGTATCTCCCCTTGATCCCGATCATCGTTCCAGAGTGCGCACCAAAGGCGTCCACCTTCCTTGGGTTCTGGATGTCCATGAGAAGCTCGCGCCCCGGATATTGGTCCAGCAGGACGACCTCTTCCTTGAGGAGTTCGTATCGGTCCTGGAGCGTCGCCTTCATGCGCTCGTGCTTGGCCTTGAGGGAGAACGCGGGAGGGTTCTTGGCCATCTCCTCCGCGACCTGCTCCCCCCTGATCCTCTGGGGGAGGCGCAGCCGACGGGAGATGTCCTTCTCGGCTTCCCTGGCCGCGAGCCGGTTGGGGAACTCGGCCAAACGGGCCACGGCGTCCGCCCCCTGCTCAATGGCCCTCTCCCTCAGGCGGGTGCCCGCCGTCATTCCTATCTTCACCAGGTCCCCGAAGAAGGTGGCATAGACCACGTGCTTCTTCCTGCACAGGGGGGAATCGCATTTGTCCCCGGCGCACCGGGGCTCGAAGATGCATTCCTGCACCGGGATCCAGGTTCCGGCACAGGACCGGCACTGGTCGAAGGCCCCTTGCAGCGCTGCATGCTCCGAGCAAGGATGATATTCGCCCTCCTCGACGCTACCGACGCACTCCCTTTCCTCGGAGACGCTCAGATCGAAGCGCCGGAGGGTGGCCGTCAGGTCCAGCTCTTCCACCTCTCCTCGCTCCAGGTCATAGAGGTCCAGGCAAGGGCGGAATCCCTCCCAGTAATACCAAAGCGCGTGCTTGGAGTACCAGCGAGGTCTTTCGCCCTTGAGAAGGCGGTCCGCCCGGACGAACATCCACCCTACTTCATACGAGGCGCATATCAAGCTTACGGAAGGTCCACCGAAAATACGACCCCCTGCCTTGGTCGATCGAGGGGAGGGCGGGAACGAATGAAATGAAGGCCCCGGCCAAGATGTCCGTGAATCCGTCTGCTCCGTCGAAGGGATCGCTCTCGACCGCCTTGGATCAAGCTATGATCTCTTCCGTCTGCTCTTCGGGCGTCTCCGCCCTCCTAAGATAGATGGAAGGGATCTCCTGAGTGAGGAACACCGTGCGACCAGCGCGCTGGATCACGATGCCATCGACGATGGCCTTGCTCGCATCGATCTCCAGGATGACCGGGTTCTCGGTCCTCACCAAGCCCGCATTGCGCGCATCGTTGTATGTCTTGGAGAGATGCACCAGCTTGCGGTCGGAGGGCTTAAGCCCAGTCTCGAGTACGATGTCCGCCTCCTCGGTCGTGGTCGGGTAGTACAAGGAATCGGGGATGTTGTCCGTGGGAAGGTTGAGCTCCAAGGGCAGGGAGTGCCCATATGTGGCCCGGATCATGTCGTTGCTTATCTGGTAGCGGCCTTTCGGGTCCGTCTCCACGATGGCGATGATGTGATGTGGGCGCAACCAATGGTACCGCTCCCTCTGCTTCTTCAAGGCCCCGATGAAGTCGCGCAGGTTGACGAAGCCCTGCTGATCCATTGTCAGGCCGAACTTCTCGGGGAAGTGCCTCAGCGCACCGGCCATGGTCCGGCCTATCTGCTCCAGCTCCTGATCGTTCATTAGGAATCGCCCGGCATCGCCGCAGATGGGGCAGAGGTCCCCGCGGAAATAGCCGTGCTCTTGGCACTCGCGCAACATCCGGCGGATGAATGTCATGCACGAGATAAATGTTTGCCGACCCCGCTTCGATGCTAGAGTCGAGCTAAGATCCCATGGCGATGGAAATGTATGGGTAAGGTGTTTATTTCGGTTTCCTCGGCACCAGGAAGGATCTCCAGCCCTTCTTGCTGTGGGCGCTCTTCACCCTCCCTGTGAGGAGGATGTCCTTCTTGAACAGGTAGACCGCGATGAACATGGTCGCCAGGGCGAAGGCCACCTCGTAAGCGATGCCCAACAGCACGATCGCCACCTCGCCGAACATGAGGGAGTTGATGGCTATGATGGGCTGCGAGAACGGTATGGCGAACACCAGCACCTGCGCCAGCGGCGGAAGGGTATCGAAGTCGCTGAACATGAGCACGAACATGGGGATGAGCGCCAGCATCGTGACTGGAAGCGTCATGGTCTGCGCCGCCTTGTAGTTCTTGGTGAAGATGCCCAATATCATGCACAGCGCCAGCGCCGAGAGCAGGGACAGGAAGAGCGAGATCCCCACGAGCACGTAATCGAAGATGCTCAGGGAGATGCCGTACTGGGCCAGGTCCAGGGACGCCCCCGAGGTGAGCGAGTTCATGTAGTAGCCCAGCCCGACCATATAGATGGCCGCTAGGATCAGGCCCACGATGGCCGCGCCGGCCAGCTTTCCGAAGACGATGGACGTGCGCCTGACCGGGAGGGTCAGCAACGTCTCGAGGGTCTTGTTCTCCTTCTCGCTGCCCATGGAGGTCACCACCATGCTCCCGGCATAGATGACCACCATGACCACGATCAAGGGGACGATGAATCCCTGCCCGGTCATGACCGCGGAGATCATCCCCGGCGACACGCCATCCATCTGCGTTCCCTTGAAGATGGTGTTCTGCGTGGCGTTGATCGGGCTCAATATGACGGTGGAGTTGTCCGTGTAATGGGTGTCTATGAGGGCTCTCGACAGGTCCATCGTGACTGCCTGGAGCACGACGTCCGCGGAGGCTGAAGTGAACGAGTCCATGAGGCCCGCGCCGTTCATTATCCAGTACACCTGGATGACACCGGATTTGTTCTCGCTGATGTTCTGCCCGAAGTTATCGCTTATGACGAACAGCGCCGCTCCGTCGTTCGCCATCACGACGTCGATCCCCTCCTGGAAATCAGTCCCGTTATAGACGACATTGGACCTGGCGGTGAAATCGGCATAAACTAACTTAGAGATCGCGGAGCCGTCCTGGTTGATGATCCCGATGATGGGAGGGTCATCGAACTTCTCCGTGGCTCCGCCGAAGGCGTTGCCCAAAGAGCCGAAGATGATGGCGAAGATGATGATGGGGATCAGAGTTCCAGGGGTGAGAAGCTCCCTGATCTCCTTCTTCATGATGTTGCCCAGGCTGCTCATCTCACCACCTCCACGAAGACGTCCTCGATGTTGGAGGCGTTGTACTTGGCCTTGAGCTCCTGGGGAGAACCCGTCGCTACGATCCTGCCGTCGTTTATGAGGGCGATGCGGTCGCACATCAGCTCGACCTCCAGCATGTTATGCGAGGAGAGCAGGACCGTCGTTCCTTGCCTGGCCGTCTCCTTGACCGTCTTGCGGATGGCCTGAGCGTTCAGCACGTCCAGACCAGTCGTGAGCTCGTCCAGGATGGCGAGCTTGGGCCTGATCATCAATGCCCGTGCCACAAGGAGGCGGCGCTGCATGCCCTTGGAGTAGGTGTCTATCCGATCATCGAGGCGCTCCCCGAGATTGGCCACCTTGATGCCGCGCTCGAGCATCTCCTTGGTGTTCTGGTCATTGAAGAAGTTGGCGATGAACTTCAGGTAATCGATCCCCTTCATGTTCTTGTAGGCACCTGCATCCTCAGGCAGATAGGAGATGATCTTGCGCACCTGGTCCGCTTGCTTCACCAGGTCGTACCCTCCGATCTTAACCTCTCCAGAGGTGACCTCGAGGAGCGTGGCCAGCACCCGGAGGGTCGTCGTCTTCCCGGCGCCGTTCGGGCCGATGAGGCCGAACACCTCCCCCTCGCTGACGCTGAACGTGATGCCCCTCAAGGCTTCCAGCTCGCCATACTTCTTGACAAGGTCGTGGACTTCTATAGCTGCCAAATGCCTTCCCCCTGATGGATGAGAGCACGTTGTAGCTCTCCTCTTCTATCGGGCCGGTAGTCCGCGCTGAGCTAAATAAAAGTATGGCCGAACGGCGTGCCATGTGACTTGACCAGGAGCTCGATTATCTCTTCCTCGCCTGCGCCCTCTCCACGGCGATCTCCGCCGCCCGGATGGTGTTCACCATGAGCATGGCCCGAGTCATCGGTCCGACCCCTCCGGGAACGGGGGTGATGGCCTTGGCCTTCTTGCTCACCGCCTCGAAGTCCACGTCGCCGACGAGCCTGTAGCCCTTCTCGGACTTGGCATCGTCCACGCGGCTGATGCCCACATCGATGACCACTGCCCCATCCTTCACCATGTCTGCCTTGATGAACTGCGGCCGGCCCATGGCCGAGATGAGGATGTCCCCCTGCCTGGTCATCGAGCCCAGGTCCTTGGTGCCTGAGTGGCAGATGGTGACCGTGGCGTTGGCCCCCTTGGCCTTCTGCATCAGGATGGCCGCGACAGGCTTGCCTACGATGTTGCTCCTTCCCACGACGACCACGTTCTTCCCGTCTGGCGGGTTGCCGCTTCGGACCAATAGCTCCTGGATGCCGTGGGGCGTGCAGGGAAGCATGCCAGGCGCTCCCATGAGCATCCTGCCCACATTGACTGGATGGAACCCGTCCACGTCCTTGTCCGGGTCGATGCGTTCCATGACCTTGGTCTCGGAGATGTGCTCCGGCAATGGCATTTGGACCAGGATGCCGTGGACCTTGGGGTCCGCTTGCAGGTAGTCGAGGTTCTTCAGTAGCTCCTCCTCGGTGATGGTCGATGGAAGGTTCTGCTGGTTGCTATGCAGGCCCAGCTCGCGGCACTCCTTGGCCTTCATGTTGACGTAGATCTTGGAGGCGGGGTCGTCGCCCACCAGCACCACCGCCAGTCCAGGCGTGTGCCCGGACATGTGCAGCTGCAATAACCTCTCCTTTAGCTCCGCCTTGATCTGAGCCGCTATCCTGTTCCCATCGATGATCTGCGCCGGCATCCCCATCTCTCCATTTTGGAGAGGATTATGTGGATATTTAAATTATCACGGGGCGGGTCTGTCCGCTCTCCCGCGTGCCTTCAATCGTTTCCTGACGACCCCGTGACAGAATTGGTCGCCGCCGCACATCCTCGTCGTGAAGGTAAGCTCATAATCCGGCACGACAGCCTCGCAGATCCAATGCAGAAGGCTTCGAACTGACCGTTGATGTCCGAGGTATGCCAATTGGTAAATGTTTGATCTTTCTTCGAAAGCGGTCTTGTATTTATACGCCGATTTTCATAGCCGATTTGCCCAGGAGGAATGCGCCTGAAGACCAACATCGAGATAGCCCAGGACGCCAAGTGCCTGCCCATCGAGGACGTGGTGGCCAAGATCGGACTGACCAAGGACGACCTGCAACATTATGGCAAGTACACGGCCAAGGTGCCCCTAGAGGTTCTCAAGCGCTTCGACGAACGCCCCAACGGCAAGCTCATCGTCACCACCGCCATCACCCCCACTCCCGCGGGCGAGGGCAAGACCGTCACCACCATCGGCCTGGTGCAGGGGCTGGGCAAGCTGAACAAGAAGGTCATCGGCGCATTGAGGCAGCCGTCCCTGGGCCCGGTGTTCGGCGTCAAGGGCGGTGCCACTGGGGGCGGCAAATCGCAGGTCTATCCCATGTGGGAGATCGACCTGCATTTCACCGGCGACATACACGCTGTGGGGGCGGCGCACAACCTCCTCTCCGCCATAATCGAGAACCACGTGCAGAGGAAGAACGAGCTCAACATCGACCCGACGCGAATAATCTGGAAGAAGGCCATCGATATGAATTGCCGGGAGCTCCGGCAGATAATCGTCGGCCTGGGAGGCAGGGGCGAGGGGGGCGTGCCCCACGAATCGGGGTTCATGATCACCGCCGCCTCGGAGATCAGCGCCATCCTGGCGCTCTCCACCTCCATGACCGACCTCAAGGAGAGGCTCGGTCGCATGATCGTCGCCTACACCTATGACAAGAAGCCGGTCCTGGCGAAACAGCTCAACTGCGTAGGCGCCATGGCCCTCCTGCTGAAGGAGGCCATCAAGCCCAACGTCGTGCAGACCTTGGAGGGCGAGCCGATGTTCATCCACGGCTTCCCCTTCGCCAATATCGCGCATGGCAACAACTCCATCCTGGCGACTAAGTACGCGCTCAAGATGTCCGATTACGTGGTCACGGAGGCGGGATTCGCCACCGACCTTGGGGCGGAGAAGTTCTTCAACATCGTCTGCCGCATCAGCGGCCTCAGGCCCGATTGCGCCGTCCTGGTAGCCTCGATCCGCGCCCTTAAGATGCATGGGGGATGCCCGTTCGAGAAGTGCGACGTGAAGAACCTTGACGCCCTGGAGAAAGGCCTGGCCAACCTGGAGAGGCACGTGCTGAACGTGCGCAAGTTCGGGGTGCCGGTCGTCGTGGCCATCAACCATTTCCACACCGATACGGTAGAAGAGGTGGAGCTGGTCATGCATCACTGCAAGCGCCTGGGCGTCAGGTCGGCGGTCTCCTTCGTCTTCGACCAGGGAGGGGATGGGGGTGTGCAGCTGGCGCGCCAGGTGGTCGACGCTATCGAGAAGGACCCCAAGCAGTTCAGGTTCCTGTACGACACCAAGCTCCCAGTCAAGAAGAAGATCGAGACCATCGCCCAGGAGGTCTATGGGGCGGGGGAGGTCAAGTTCCACGCCGAGGCCGAGAAGGACCTCGTCTGGATCGAGAAGAACGGCTATGGCGAGCTGCCGGTGTGCATCGCCAAGACGCAGCATTCGGTAACCGATGACCCCAAGGTGAAGGGGGCCCCCATGGGGTGGATCCTGACGGTGAAGGAGCTGACCGTTTCCGCTGGAGCGGGATTCATCGTGGCCATCTGTGGTGACATCGTGCTCATCCCCGGCCTGCCAGGGGAGCCGAACGCTTCCGAGATGGACGTCTTCGACGATGGAAGCATTCTGGGGTTGAACTGATCAGCCTTTGGCCTTGATGAGCCTGGCCACTACCATGGAGCCAGCGACGGCCAGGTCCTCCGTGGGCACAATGCTCGGCGCCAGGGAATCGAAGAGGACGTTGGCGGCCGTGGGGACCTCCTCGTCCCCCTCCCAAAGGATGGCGGTGACCATCAGCTTGGGGAAGACCTGCACCTCCACGGCGAAGGAGCCGATCCGAACGTCCTTGCCGTTGATCTTGGCGCCGGCCATGATCAGTTCGGAGGGCTTATCGGCGAAGGCTCTGGCAAGACGGTCGATCGAACGCGCCTTGAAAGCCGAATAGTACGCCTCCCCGCCGGGAGCCTCGGCGAAGGAGATCAGCTCCCCGGTCGGTCCCCGCTCCCCGCAGCCAGAGAGGTAATGCAGCGCGAGGATGGCCGTCAGCTCGTCCGTGCCCCTTCCATCGACCTCCATGGTCCTGTTTTGCATATCGACCTGCAATCGCGAGTCGAAACAAGGTAGGAGGATCTTGCCAGCGCACAATCTTGAGCCGGAAAGTCGGGCCGTCTCCGTCGCCTCCCTCCTCTGCAAATCCTCCCAGGCCAGGTCCAATGCCCCCTTGTACCGCTCCTTTTTCTCCATGGTGGTTCCTCATCCCTTCCATGCTCGGGCGATGTCCTCCAAAGGTAGGAATTCCATGCCCTCGTCCCTTGCCCTTTCCAAAACCCTGCGCAGATTGTCCAGGTTGATCTGAACGGAGGCGTCGCTCAGCAATCCCCGGTTGTAGGTCTCCACGATGTGCCAGCTGTGCGTGGCGAACACCAGCACACCGGAGTGGACCCCCGCGGTCAGGTGCTCGTAGTCGCTCGGGAGCCGCTTTCCCTCGTGCATCGGCCAGAGATAGGAGACGATCCTCCTGCCCTCGCGGTCCCGGGCCCTGGCCACGGGTATCTCCAGGAGGTCGCCCGCCACCTTCCAAGGGTGCAGGCTGCCGTCCTCCTCGTTCACCTCCTTGGTAATGGAGGAATCATAGAGGAAGCCCTTCTTGGGCAGCAGGGACAAGGTGCGCTGGTCGATGTGCTGATAGGGCGCGCGGAACCCCACTGGATCCCGGGCGAAGATGTTGCGCAACATGTCCCTCCCCTGGTCCAGCATCTGCGAGATCTCGAGGTCGGTCATGGCCACGCCGGTCGCCTCCCCGGTGATGTCCTCATGGCAAACGCCATGGCAGGCCACCTCGTGCTTGGACAGGAGTTCGCGCACGTCCAGCAGCCTGGCGACGTGCAGCAGGGTGTCCCCCTCGAAGAAGAAAGTGGCCTTGATGCCAGTCTCCTCCAGCATCTCCACCAACAACCTGAGTCCCCGCGTGGACGAGGCGAACCTTACCTCGTCCCTGTCCCCTTCATGGCATTTGGAGCTGGCCTCACGCCTCCCCTGCCGGGGAAGGTTCACGTCCCGGTCGACGTCCACGGTGAAGGAGGCTAGGCGCATCGTCACTACCATGCCCCACCGGGGCTTTAACGCTTTTTTCCCGCCATCAAGGTGGTTCCAGGCAAGCTATAAATAACGCGTCAGTTCTCGCAAGACCGTTGCCAATGATCGGTCCGCACCCTTATTCGCCAGATGCAATGGCACAGGCTTCTCCTGAGCCCTCTCGACCATCCTGGGAGGAGCGCTCATGAAGAGGGTCGCGGTTATCGGCGGTGGCATTGCGGGCTTGACCGCGTCCCTCAGCCTGAGGGAACGCGGGGTGACTTCGGTCATCATCGAGCGAGGCATGAGCCTGGGGGGCCTGTGCGGGGAGCTCGGGTGCAAGGGCGACCGCACCTGCGTGCGGTGCGATGCCTGCCTGGCCCGTGAAAAGGCCACGGAGGTCAGCTCTTGCCCGGAGATCGAATCCATCAAGGAGGCCGAGGTCGTCTCGCTCACCGGAGCGCCAGGTGACTTCCGGGTGACCGTTGAGGGTCCTGGCCTAAATGGAGGAAGGAGGACGGTCCGCGCTGGGGCGGTCATATGCGCCACGGGCGCCGAGCCCTTCGACGCGGGTCTGGACAGGCGTCTTGGCCATGGCGAGGTGCAGGATGTCCTGACATCCATGGAACTGGAGAGGGGAATGATGTCAACTGGGGCCATCAACGTCCCCTCGACGGGAACGCCACCGAGGAGCGTGGCGTTCATCCAATGCGTCGGGTCCCGCGACGAGCGGTTCCATGCGCCCTATTGCTCTGGCTATTGCTGCAAATCCTCGTTCAAGCAGGCACAGGCCATCAGGGCCAAGGTGCCAACCTGCTCTCTCGCCTTCCTTTTCATGGACTGGAGGCTATACGACCCCAAGGAGAACGTCCGCCTATGGGCCTCCGGTCAGGAGGGAGTGGAGATGGTCCGTTCCCGTCCCTCGGAGGTCATCGTCGCAGAGGACGGGCGGCCGGAGGTGCGCTTCTCTTCCGAAGGGGACGCAGACGTACGAAGTAGGGCGTTCGACCTCGTGGTGCTCGCCCTGGGGCTGAGGCCTTCATCGGGGGCCGCGCAGCTGGCGCGCATCCTCGGGATCGAGACGGACGGCTGCGGCTTCATGCGCTCATTGACGGAGGACCCTTGCTCCTCGACTCGCGCCGGCATCTTCCTCGCGGGCAGTTGCCGCGGTCCCAAGGACATCCTGGAGAGCGCCAAGGAAGGGGCCACCGCGGCCTCGCGAGCCCTGGCCTTCTTGGAGGTGGGAGAATGAGCGAGGACCGGATCGCCGTCCTCATCTGCTCCTGGGGGGCGGGCGAGCCAGGGGCGTTCGACCTGGAGCCCCTGCGCTCCTTCGCGGCCAGCATGGATGGGGTGCTCACCGCCCAGCTCATCGAGCGCATGTGCTCCGAGAAGGGACAGAAGGATGCTGTGAAAGGGCTGAGGGAATCGGGGGCGGACCGTTTCGTCGTCGCGGCCTGCTCGCCCAAGACGAAGTCATGGTTGCATCGATCCATCGCCACCGCCGCTGGGCTGCATCCACTGGCCTTCGAGGTGGCCAATATCCGCGAGGGGGCCGCCTATGTCCATGCCAGGGACCTGGGACCGAGGAAGTCCGAGGTCATCATCCGCATGGCGGTGGAGAAGGTCCGCCTATGGAGCGAGCCTCCTTTCGAGGAGGAGATGCCCGCCTGTCGGTCCGTCGCGGTCGTGGGCGAGGGCCTGACCGCCGCTCTCGCCGCCAGGGACCTGGCGGCGCAGGGGCTCGAGACCGATATCATCGTTCCCGGACCAGGGTTCGCATCTCCATCCAGTTACATCTTCATTAATCGGGCGCAGAGGGAGAGCGCATTGAAGGTCATGCGCGAGGTGGCCCTACATCCTCTGGTGCGCACCCATCTGCACACCAAGGTCAGGTCCTGCGAAGGGAGACCAGGGGACTTCGAGCTCATCCTGGAGGCAGAGGAGGGGCCGAGGGCCTTGGAATGCGGCGCGGTCGTGCTCGCGCCTGAACCATGCAACGAGCTCAGAGGCCTAGATGGCTCGTTGGCGCCCGAAGCCGAGGATCTGATCTCCCTTGGAATGAGAAGGATCGTCATCCTGCCAGGAGGTCCAAGCTCAGGGACGGGATGCTCATGCATGACCCCCCGCGGATTGCTCTACGCCCTGGAGGCTGCTTCCATGACGCCCGGGATCGAGATCCGCCTGCTGGGGCGAGAGCTCAGGGCCCTGGGAAGCATGGAGGAGGTCCAGCACGGGGCCCAGCGCCGGGGCGTCAGGTTCCATCGCATCGAGGCGGAGCCATCGGTGCGGGGACAAGGTCCCTACACAGTCGAATTCCACGACCCTCTCGTCGGAGCATGCAGCGTCCCAGCGGACCTGGTGCTGGTGGACTCGGTCACCGTGCCCCGGGCCGGGGAGCTCGCTTCGGTATTCCGCCTGCCCCTGGACGAGAAGGGCGAGCTGATGTCGATCGAGTCCAGGCTTCGCCCGGGCGAGACCGTGCGCCGGGGCATCTACGTCTGCCGCTACCGGGTCGGGAACATGATCTACGAGGATGTGGCGCTGGAGGCCGGCGCCGCCGCCAGCAGGGCGTCCGAGCTGCTGCTCCGAGGGGCGATGGAGATCGGAGGGACGGTGGCCGAGGTTGAGGCCGAGAAATGCTCTGTCTGCCTCGGCTGCGTACGCCTCTGTCCCTACTCCGCGGCGCGCATCGGGGAGGCGGGGAAGGCGGTCATCGACGTCGAGTTGTGCCAGGGCTGCGGTTCATGCGTCTCGCTCTGCCCCAGCAAGGCCATCGACATCTACCAGTATGGAGAGGCGCAGATCATCGCCCAGGAGAGGGCGGCGCTGGGGAGGTCGCGATGAGAGTAGTCGGTTTCATATGCGGGCACGGGGCGGAGGGCGCCTTCGACCAGGCGGGCGAGAGGCGCATCCAGTATTCGCCGGACGTCATGCTCATCATGATGCCGTGCGCGGGCAGGGTGGACGTGCTGCACATATTGAGGGCGTTCCGGGAAGGGGCGGACGCCGCCTTCGTCGGATGCTGCCTGGAGGGCAACTGCCATCATGTCTACGGCAACATCGAGGCGAGGAAGAGGGTGGAGCAGGCCCAGGGCATCCTCGAGTCCGTGGGCCTCGGGGCCAGGAGACTGGAGATCTTCCACCTGGCCTCCAACCAGGCCTGGAAGGTGCCCCAGCTGACGGAGGAGATGCTCTCCCGGGTGCAGGAGCTCGGGCCGAATCCGCTGGGGGCGAGGGCATGATCATCGCGGAGCAGAAGCCCCTGGAAGAGATATTCAAGCTGCTGCAGGGGCACGAGCGCATCCTCGTGGCCGGGTGCCGTTCCTGCGTAGCCATCTGCCTGGCCGGAGGGGAGAAGGAGGTGGGCGTCCTGGCGGAGGCCCTGCGCCTCCGTGCCGCCCTGGCCCAGCTCCCCTGGCAGGTGGATGAGGCGACGGTCGAGCGGCAATGCGAGAAGGAATGGGTCTCCGAGCTCGCCCCCCTGCTCAAAGGGAAGGACGCCGTCCTGTCCATCGCCTGCGGCGTGGGAGCCCAGACCATCCAGGCCATGTACCCTCAGGTGAGGGTGCTGCCTGGCCTCAACACCTCCAACATGGGGGCGCCGGAGGAGGCAGGGGTGTTCATGGAGAAATGCGGAGGGTGCGGCGACTGCGTGCTGCACCTGACCGGAGGGATATGTCCCATCGTCCGCTGCGCCAAGAGCCTCCTAAACGGTCCGTGCGGAGGGTCCCAGGACGGCAAATGCGAGATCTCCCCAGAGGTGCCATGCGCCTGGGACCAGATCTACCGCAGCCTGGAAGGCCTGGGGCGCCTGGAGCTCCTGGAGGAGCCGATACCGCCCAAGAACTGGATGCCGTCGAGGAGCGGGGGCCCCAGGAAGGTCGTGCGCCCCGAGGCGGTCATGACCGAGGAGCAGAAGCGCCAGAAGGGGGTGCGCCCGTGAGGGCGAGGAGCAACCTGGAAAGGGTCCTTCTCTCAGGTAAGTTCGCCGTGACCGCGGAGATCGGCCCTCCCAAGTCGGCCAGCGCGGACAAGGTGCGCAAGAATGCCAGGGAGATGCGCGGGAGCGCGGACGCCTTCAACCTCACGGACAACCAGACGGCCATGTCGCGCATGTCCTCCGTGGCCTGCGCCGTGGTGCTCATGCAGGAGGGGCTGGAGCCCGTGGTGCAGATGACCTGCCGGGACCGTAATCGCATCGCTATGCAGGGAGACGTCCTAGGCGCGAGTGCCCTGGGCGTTCGGAACATCCTCTGCATAAGCGGGGACCACCAGACCTTCGGCAACATGAAGGAGGCCAAGAACGTCTTCGATGTCGACTCCATCCAGGAGCTCATGATATTGCGCAAGATGCGCGACGAGGGCAGGCTGTGGAGCGGGGACGAGCTGGAGGTCGCACCAGAGCTGTTCCTGGGCGCGGCGGCGAACCCGTTCGCCGACCCCTTCGAGTTCCGCGTGGCCCGCCTGGCCAAGAAGGCCAAGGCGGGGGCGGACTTCGTGCAGACGCAGAGCATCTACGACATGGAGAGGTTCGAGCGCTGGATGGCCCTAGTCAGGGCACGAGGCCTGCATGAGAAGGTCCACATCCTCGCTGGGGTGATGCCCCTGAAATCGCACAAGGTCGCACTCTACATGAAGAACAAGGTGTCGGGGATGATCGTTCCCGATGAGGTGGTGGAACGTCTGAAGAACGCCAAGGACCCCAAGGAGGAAGGGGTGCGGATATGCGTGGAGCAGATCGAGCACCTGAGGACGATCGAGGGGGTGCGAGGCGTGCACATTATGGCCGTGGCCTGGGAGGAGAAGGTCCCGGAGATCGTGAGGAGGGCGGGCCTCGGCCCCAGGGACTGAAGCCTTAATCTTCCAATGGCATCTAATACCCTTAGGACATAGACTGTTAGGAATCGAGGAGAGGGACGCTTGGGAAACGATGGCGGTGAGGCGACGAGCTTGGAGGAGCTCAACGCCTTCAGGCAGGAGATCAAGGAAAGGGTCGATATGGAGGAGGCCGTCCTCGCCAAGGTGACCTTGCCCCGTAAGGGAAGGATGATCGGCTATGCCATCGCCATAATCCTGCTGATAGTCTGCGTAGTGCTGATCGTGAACCGTCCCAACGGGTTCCTCATCTGGGTGCTATGCTCCTACGTCCTGGTTTGCTTCGCCTGGCTTCTTCTCTTCCTGCCGACGAGCCGGAAGGAGCCCGGATTCACCAAGAAGAAACGCGCTTACAAGAAGATGCATCTTAAGAGCTCCATAAAGACCATCGCCAAGAGAAGGAAGCGGCTCTTCGCGGAGGTGTGGATCGATTCATTCCTCTACGGGAACGTGATGCCCACCATAGCCGTCGGGGTGATATTCGGCATCAGCATCGTCTTCGCGATTTACTATGGCCTAGTAGAAGACAAGATCCCGCTCGATCTGGTCATAGTGATCGTCGTCCAGGGCATCGCCCTGATCCTGCTGCGCGTCATCCTCATCGTCTTCCGGCCGTATGCTCGCGGGACATTGGCCGTGCCCGGAGCCTTCAAAGGCAAGCTCACCTCGGCCCGCAGAAGAGGGAGGATGGCCTTCGTGATCGGCACCATGGTCGTCTTCATCGCGATCCTGGTCACTGGCTTCGTGCTCATCATGGGGATGCTCCTTCCTGGAACGGGCCTGGACAAGGTCAGGGAGTTCTTGACGGCCAACGGGAACGCCAATCTGTACACCATCATCATCATGTTCTTTGTGATGTACGTGATCTTCCGTCATTTCCAGTCCATAATGAGCCAGCCCCTGGCTCGGGACCTGTCCTCCTCCCGCGTGAAGAGGCTGAAGGAGGAGGCGCTGCAGCCCTTGGACCAAGCCATCGGAAAAGCGGGTCCACAGGGCATCCCCCCATCGAAGAAAGAGTTCGATCTCCTGCGCCTCAGCTACTATCGCGTGGCCATCTACAAATTCGTCAAGCACGACTGGTTCGGTCTCGCCCCCTTGTATTTCATTGCACCGGACATGCGGTACATGTTCGACGACCGAGTCCTGGAACTGTTGACCACCGCGGAAGGCATCGGGGGAGTGGCCGGTAGGAGCATTTAACCGTCGATATTCAGGCTGCAAATCCTCGGCCAGCGGCACTCAACTACTTATCCAATGCTAGCATCTAGCTGCCACGGTGAAGGCTCCTGGAGGAAAAGGCGGTCAAGGACAATAGCCCGAGCGCGCTAGAAGGGTTCCGGGCTCAGGTGGTCCAAGAGATCGACCGGGAGAAGCCTCGCCTGGAAAAGCTCAGCGCCCCTCGGCGCAAGCTGCCCTTAGGATGGATCGTGGCCATTTTCTTCCTGATAGTGGCCGTCGTCTTCATACTCCTGCAGAGGGACGGAGTGCTCCTCTGGCTCGTTGGAGCCTTCGTCCTGTACTCCTTCAATTTCATAGTCCTGTTCCTCCCCACGACGAGGCGGAAGAAGGGCGAACAGGGCGACAAGCTGAAGATCACTAAGGAAGCCAAGAGGCCCTTGGCCTACCTCCTCAAGAAGAGGAAGAAGCTGGCCATCGAGGTGGGCGTGACCATGTTCCTCGGCGGCATGTTCCCCCTGGCCTATTCCTTCTTCGTCATCTTCGGGATCGGCCTGTTCTTCGCGCTGTATTACGTGTTCATCGAGAACCTCTATACCATGAGCGCGGGCGGGATGGTCCTGGCTCAGATATTGATCATCATCGGCTTCTTCGGCCTGATGCTATGGATGAAGCCGCAGGAGCGGGGCATCTTCCGCACGGCCAGGACAATGAAGGGCCTCCTGGTCAAGGCCCGTTCCCAGGGAGGCCTGACCTCCTTGATCGTTGGGTCGGCCATCGCCATCTTCGCGGCGCTCGTCGGCCTCCTTTCCGCCGGAGCCCTCCTATTCGCTGGCAAATCCTTATCATTGATCTATGACACCCTCGTCGCCCGGAACGGGGAGGTGCTCTTCGGCTTGGTCGGGGTGCTGTTGATCGAACTGGTCATCATGCGCCATTTCCAGATGGTGGCCAGCAGGAGGATGGCCTGGAAGATCCTCAAGGAGAAGGTGGAGACCCTGAAGGTCGACGTCCTGGCACCCCTGGATGGCATGCTCGGGGCTGCCCAGAAGGAAGGGGCGGCAATGGACCCCGCGGCCGTGGACAAGGCCAAGGGCATCTACTACTCCTTGGTGATATTCGATGTCTTCGAGCACAACTTCTTCGGGAAGGCGCCAGTGTACGTGGTAGGTCCTAGGATCAAGTACCTGCTGGACGAGGAGGCCCTCACCTACCTGGGCTGACGATCCAAATTCATTATTCCTTCTACGATTCATCGCTCTACTCTGGAAAGGTACTTATCCACAGCGCGCTCAATTCCACGGCAGGAAGTGCGAGCATCATGGCGCAGTTCAATGTCGATTGCAAGGGCCAGACCTGCCCCGTCCCACTGGTCGAGGTCAGGAAGGCCCTGAGGAAGGCGTCCAAGGGGGACATCATCGAGGTGGTGGGCACGCACCCCGCCTCGAAGAAGGAGATACCCATGGCGGCGGAGGCCTCGGGGGACGAGGTCATCGAGGTGAGGGCTGATGGCGCGGTCTGGACCATCCGCATCAGGAAGGGGTGATACGATATGCCAGGCAAGACCACATTGATCGTGCACAGCGGGGAGATGGACAAGGTGATGAGCGCCCTCATCATAGGCAACGGGGCGTTGTCCATGGGCATGGAGGCCACCATGTACTTCACCTTCTGGGGGTTGCAGAGGCTGAAGAAGGGCGGCCTCGACAAGGGCAAGCTCTCCACGATGAACATGGGCGGGCTGGGCCTGAGCATGGTCAAGAAGAAGATGAGGCAGGTCAACGTTGCGTCCATGGAGCAGCTGATGAAGGACTACAAGGAGCTGGGAGGGAAGATCATCGCCTGCGAGATGACCATGGAGATAATGGGCATCAAGAAGGAGGACCTGCGTCTCGACCTAATAGATGAGTTCGGGGCGGTCGGGACCTACGTGAACGAAGCTAGGAAATCTGAGATAACGCTATTCATCTGAGGTGTTTCACTTTGCCAGACATGGTTTACATGGACAACGCGGCCTCCACGCGCCTGGACGAGCGCGTGCTGGAGGCGATGAGACCGTACCTATTCGAGTCATATGCGGTGGCCACCTCCGAGTTCGGGCACTCCATGGGCATCGAGGCCAAGGAGGCGCTGGAGGAGGCGCGGCTGAGGCTGGCGACCTTTCTCAAGGCGAGCCCCGAGGAGGTCATCCTGACGTCGGGGGACACGGAGTCTTCGAATATAGCGCTCAAGGGCATCGCCCTCTCCTTGGGCGGGAAGAAGGGAAAGCATATGGTGACCTCCAAGATAGAGGACTTCCCCGTGCTGAACGGCGCCCGGGCCTTGGAAAGGCAAGGGTTCGAAGTCACCTACCTTTCGGTCGACAGCCAAGGCCTGGTGGACATGGCCGAGCTGGAGAATGCCATAACCCCGGAGACCATACTGGTCTCGATACAGAATGCCAATCAGGAGATCGGCACGGTGCAGGACATCGAGGCCATCGGCAAGCTGTGCCATGAGAAGGGCACGCTCTTCCACACCGATGCCACGCATACGTGGAGACGCTTGGAGCATGACCTGGGGCGGCTACCGGTCGACCTGATGACCTTCTCAGGGCATACCATCCACGGGCCGAAAGGGATCGGGGGGCTCTTCGTGCGCAAGGGGACGCCCCTGGGAAAATGGATGGACGGAGGGTTCCAGGAGTTCAATATGCGCGCGGGCCTGGAGAACATCCCGGGAGCCGTGGGCATGGCCAAGGCGGCGGAGCTGGTGACCAGGGAGGAGAATGAGCGTCTCAAGGGCATCAGGGACCGTCTCATCGATCATTTGCTCTCCGAGGTCCAAGCCACGACGTTGAACGGGCACAGGCAGAAGCGCATCCCCCAGAACGCCAACGTCACCTTCCATTACGTGGAGGGTGAGTCCATAACGCTACATCTGGACATGAGGGGGATAGAGGTATCGACCGGTTCCGCCTGCTTCTCCAGGTCATTGGAGGCCAGCCACGTCATCATGGGCATCGGAGGCAACCATGAGAGGGCGCACGGCTCCATAAGATACTCCCTAGGAAGGTTCAACACATTGGATCAGGCGGACGTGGTCGTGCAGGCGATGAAGGAGGTCGTGGCGAGGCTGCGCGAGATCAGCCCGCTGAGCAAGGAGGCGAAGCAATGAGATTCCCATATGGAGACAAGGTGCTGGAGAACTTCAAGAACCCCAAGAACGTGGGCAAGATCGAGAACCCGGACGGCAAGGCCATCGTAGGCAGCCCGGCCTGCGGGGACATGGTGGCGGTGTACCTCAAGGTGGACGAGAAGGAGCACCGCATCATCGATGCCAAGTTCGAATCCTACGGTTGCGCGAGCAACATCGCCACCGGCTCCATCATAACCGAGCTGGCGAAGGGGAAGACCCTGGACGAGGCCAAGGAGATCAGCTGGAAGGACGCCTCGGAGGCCCTTGGCGGCCTCCCGAAGATCAAGGCCCACTGCTCGGTCCTCGCGGTGGAGGGGCTGAGGGAGGCCATCAACAACTACGAGGAGAAGCACGGCCTGATCAAGGAGAAGAAGCCCACCACGGTGGACGAGATCAAGCGCCGTCTCAAGAACGTCATGAATCCCTTGACTGGACTGGACATAGTCAGGGGGAACCTGCTCAAGGACGTCAAGGTCGAGGAGGGCACGGTCAGCATCTGGGTCGACCTCCCTGAGAACCACATCTTCGCGGCCAACATCCGGGACGAGATCAAGGAGCGCATCGAGACCATCTGGGACGTGAAGAAGGTCGAGCTGCACTTCAACGAGTCGCAGGCCTGAACCTGGGATGGGCTCTGAGCCAAATCCACGGTCATCAATTAAGCTAATTTTTTCCCTGGATCGATGCATCAGCCGTGGCGAAAGCGATCGGCGCCGAGGTCAGGAAGGATTACCTCCGCAAGCTTGCCCGAAGGCTGGCGGTGATCTTCGTTGGAGAGAGCGCTTCCGTGC
>Ga0209254_10000281_pt1 | contig 39081 bp, 59 predicted proteins | sample FrelakmetDIP11DI_FD_187148 | JGI IMG/M metagenome (GOLD analysis project Ga0209254, IMG submission 187148) | Freshwater lake sediment microbial communities from the University of Notre Dame, USA, for methane emissions studies - DIP11 DI (SPAdes)... | ecosystem: Environmental > Aquatic >... | reverse complement strand
ATCAATCCTCGGGCCGGTTGGACAGCCGACCACCGCCAGCCGCCATAAGCGGCACACCGAAGCCGAGCCTCTCCTTCCGCGCCCGCTTCCGCCAGTAGCGGTAGCCGGCATGCCGGCGCCAAGCCCGGTCCGCCAACACCATTGGGAAAATCAGCGTCACGAGCCGTTCGCTTATCACGTTCGCCAGACCGCGCATGACACCGTCCAGCGACAGTAGACCCGGTGACGGATCCACGATCGGGAACTCGGCGCGAATGTAAGCGTGGACCTCGCGCCGGACCCGCTCTTCGCAGGATGCGCTGCAGTAGGCGCCCGGACCGTAGTGCAGTCGTGCGCACCCCGGGCACATGATCGCCTTGCGATGAGGCGGCTCGGAGGCCGCGATCGTCGAGATCGTCGAGACCATGCCCTGCAGATCCTCGTAGGTCGGAGCCGGCTCCGGGCCGGCCGGCGGATCGCCGTGGAAGGTCCCGCCGGTCATGGCTTGACCTCGGGCTTGACGATCCGCAGGTCGGGGCCCGCCGGGACGGACACGAACGCGTTCTCGCCGCACAGCCTCGAGTAGACCCGCGCACCGTAGCGGCCGAGGAACTCCTCGCCGCTGAGGTTCGTGGTGAACCACGTCGGCCGCAGGTCGTTGTAGCGGCGGTCGACCAGCACGTCCAACTGCGACGCCGCCCAGTCGTCCGAGTACTCGCCGCGCAGCCGCTCCGCGCCGAGGTCGTCGAGGACGAGCATCTCGATCTGGCACAGCCCGGAGATCATGCGCTCGACGTCCTCGAGGCCTCCGTCGACCGTCGACAGGACCCGCATCCGGTTGACCCGCTCCGGCCAGTGAACCCACGCCAGCCACGAGCGCGTCGCCTTGAGCCCCTCCTCCGGGGCCCACGCCCGCCAGCGCGCCTCGAGCATGCTGCGCACCAGCACCGCCAGCGCGAACGTCTTGCCAGTTCCGGCGTCGCCGGACAGCCCGAATCCGTGCGGCGGCAGCCGGCCCGCTCCCATTGCCCGGACCTCGAGCGGTGGATGGGTCAGCACCCGGGCGACCTTGGGCGGGATCCCGTCCCACGTGGCACCCAACTCGCGCCGCGACATGCCCGCCTTCAGGAGCCACGCCGGCACCCAGCGCTCCATGTTCTGGATGACGCGCGCCGCCTCGCCGGACAGCGCCTCGCGCCGGTCCGCCTTCATCTGGCAGGCCGGGCAGAGCGCCACCGTGTGATCGGGCGGACGCAGGAACGGCCGCGCGCAGTCGGCACAGTCGCCCTGCACCCAGCGCTCCTGCAACCGCGAGAGGACCACACCGAGCTGCTCCGGACCCGAATCACTCATGGCCAGCCTCCGCGCCGCCGACCGCGTGGCGGTTCTGCTCGAGGTAGCGGGCGTCGGCCGGAGCCCGATGCGAGCGACCGGACCGCGCCGCGCCGGCGCCGCGACTGAGCTTGTCCTGCTCGGTCGAGAGCCACCTATTCACGAACGCCGGCATGCCACGCATGGTCTTCCGCTGCGACAGGTGGGTCAGCGACCACGTGCGCATGGCCCGGATCTGCGCCTCGATGTCGACCCCCGGGAAGGCCGCCCGCCACTCGGCCAGCATCGCCTCGGTCGGCACCCAATCCGGCTTGTGCCCCGCAGCCGGGATCCCCAGCCCACGCTCGAGCATCCGAGCCCGGCCAGCCGCCTCCGGCCCCCCCAGCGCAAGGCGGTCCGTCAAGCTGGGTGAATTCGCGCCCCCGGCCTCCGTGGCCGGCTCAGGAGACCCGGGTCCTCCCGGGCCCGGCTCCGAGTCCATCCCAGCGCACGAAACGCCGCCAGCGCCCGCCGCAGGCCCATCAGCGAGCCCGCTGGCGCTCCGGCCGTGCCCCGAGAGGCCAGTGCCGTCGGCCACGAGAGGGTACCCGTCCAAGTCGGTCTGGAAACCGACCCCTCCAGAGAGCGGCTCGCCGGCTCCTTCCGAGCGAAGCGAGGAAGGAGTAGATCCTTCTGCCTCTTCCTCTGCTTCTGCTTGCCGTGACCGCGTGTGACTCGCCGTGACCGCGTGTGACTCGCCGTGACGCTGTGACGCCTCGAAGCGGTCCCGGCGCCGGCGGTCGGCCTGCCTGACCCGCGCCGACTCCCGAACGGTCTCGGCGTCGGTCAGCCCGCGGTAGTAGCGGGCGTTGACGATCCGCCATCCCCACGGCCTCCGGGGATCGATCCGCACCAGCCGGCGGCCGTCCTCGGCATCGGATCGGCTGTCCTGGTCGGGCGCCTCGAGGACCTCGATCCCGCGGCGCACGGCGTCGAGCGGCATCGACGATCGGCGCGCGATCGCCTGCGGGGTCATGTCGACAAAGCCCTCGGCGTCCGCGTGCGCAAGCAGGAACACGAATAGCGCCCACGCCTCCCACGAGTCCGCCAGCGTCCCGTCCCAGAGAGAACGAAAGACCTTAGCGTACACGGGGGCTCCCTCCAGCGCCGCCGACAGCCGCGAGGGCCCGCGCACCGGAGATCCAGTACTCCGCGCCCAGCTTCGTACGGACACGCAGCATATCGAAGTCGCCGTGATCGATTACCGTAGCCTCCCGCAGGTAGCGGCCGTGCGTGAAACTCAGGCTACGGCCGATCGGGAAGGCCAGCCGAAACGCACGCTCGTACAGCTCCGCTGCATCGTCAAACCGCTTCTGCTCCGCCAGCACCCGCCTGACCGCCAGCGCCTGCCGAATCTCGATTCGCATCGGTTCCCTCCATGCCCGGAGCCGGGGCCCGTGCTGGCGCCCCGGCCCCAGCCGACCTAGCTGATGATCCGCACGCCGGCGCTCGAGAGCGAGCCCTCCAGCATCCCCCACAGGTAGCCGGCAACCGCCTCCATCGCCCTGATCCGCCACGCCCCGCCGTCCGCCTCCCAGAGCGCGCACGTGGGCGGGCCGCCGTTGACACCGCTGCGCAGCCGCAGGATGAACGGACTCTCCGGCTGAACGACCTCGGCGAAGGTCCGGAACGGAGCGAGCAACACCGGGCTCGGCACCCGCTGCCGGTCCACCAGCGCCACACCGCGCAGCACCTTCACCTCCTGCGCCACGCCGTCGTCCACCGTCTCGCGCACGTCCGACTCGCGGATCGAGGCCACCAGCGCCACGACCTCCTGCACCGTGGGGGCGTCCACGAAGCAGGTCCGCAGGATGATCCCGAACGCCTCGGACTCGAGGTACTGACCGAACGGGATCTTGGGGATCCGCGCCTCGGCCTCGAGGTAGCACTGGCGCCGGAACCGGTCCTCCTCGCCGGACAGCGGCCCGAGGATCCGCACCGTCGTCGGGCCCGCCACGTGGACCACGAGCTTGTCGAGCGGGAGGTTGTCCTTGTTCGCTCGCAGGTACTCGGGCACCGCATCCAGCGTGCCCACCTCGAGCGGCCGCACCGACGGCAGCATCGGCTGGTACTCCGACCAGCCGTCCGGCGCCATCAGCACCGTCCGGCCACCGACCACGATGATCGTCGGCCACGCGGTGAGCGGATCCACGGCATGAAACGGCTTCTTGAAACGCTCCGCGAGCGCCTCGATCGCGGTCCCGTCGATCATGCCCCACCTCCCTGCACGAGCGCCGGCTTGGACGCCGGACGCGGGAACAACTCCTCCTGCGGGATCGCCTCGACGGCCGCCAGCCGGCCCTCGTGGCGCCCGAGGTAGACCGCGGTGCCGACCGCCTTGACGCCGGCGGTCTTGACGCCGCTCCTGAACGTGACCTTGGCCGAGCGGCGATCGTCGGCCGGCTCGATCACGAACTCGAGCGTGATCTTGCGCTTGAAGTCCGCCGCCGTGTTGGGGTCGTCGATGTTCTCGAGGACCTGCGCCAGCGCGGTCTGCCACAACTCCTCCACCGCGCCCTGCGCCAGCGTGGACAGGCTCACGAGGCGCGGGTCCGGCGCCGCGCCGTCCTGCGGATTGCTCATGCTCTCCCTCCTTGATGGCGCCCGGGACTGCCGGGCCGGCCCGCGGGCGCCACCGCGGTCGGCTCCTGTGTGATCAGACACGGTCCAATTCCTCCAGCTCCTCCGGCTCCGGATCCAACTCGACGATCGGCCCGAGGCTCCCGCCCGCGTCGCACCCGCGGTAGCCCACCATGATGCCGATCAGCCCCATGAACTCCACGCCGCGGCGCGGCTCGTCGACACGCACCGCCGCCACGTACGCCTGACCCAGCCGGGTCTTGCGCGCCTCGGCGACCGCCAGCTCCAACCGGCTCCACAGCCCGCGGAACTCGACCTCCTCGTAACTGATGCCGTAGGCGAGGTAGAAACGGCCGGCCGCACCGCTCACGACGCACCCCCGATCGGCGGGTCGACGCTCTCCCAGACGATCGAGTCGAAGCGCTGCCCGTCCCGATCGCGGCGGAACTCCCGGTCGCCGACCGCCACGATCTGCGAGACCTCGAGGTCGACCACGTGGTGGCTCTCGTACTCCACCGAAGCCGCGGCGCGCGCCAGAGCGACCGTCGGGAAGCGCCCGCGGAAGTCGCTCCAGCCTCCCCCCGGAACCACCTCCCCGAAGTCCGAGAAGGAGAACAGCGCGTAGCGCCGCGGATCCGCGCCGGGCCCGCTCACAGCCCACCGCGCCGGGCCATGCCGCGGATCCGCGCCACGACTCTCTGGAGCAGCCCGCGGCGCGCAATCGCCTTGACGACACACTTCCCGCCAAACACCTCGCTCCAGTCCGAACCACGCCTCACGCGTACCAGCCTGACCTGACAGCCGCACCGCCCAACGCTCACGACAACGAAGTGCCCGTTCCAATCCCGGCCAAGGGAGACGGAGACCTGCGTACTGACATCAAACTCAAGCTGGTCCCCGGGACACAGATTCACCACACCAGCGGTGGCGCCCACCCTCTCGTACTCGACGCTGACCGTGGCACGCGGGAGCGACCTCATGCCGTTTCCCCGGCCCCGTCACAGCGCCGACGGTGCGCAAGGAAGGACAGGATCTCCAGCATGGGCGCGTTCCCGGACGCCACCCGACGGTGCGTGTCGGTGGCCTCGGCGCTCATGCACCATGAATCCACACCGGCGCTCGACTTCCTGAACTCGTAGACCCCGGGCGGGACCAGCGCCGCCAGCGACGGCAGGGTAGCGGGATCCTCGAGAGGCAGCTCCGGGGCGCCGCGCCGCGCCATCGCCGCACGGAGCCGGTCCCGGCTCCACCGCTCGGCCAGCGCCACCTCGATCAGGCGCAGCATCGCCGACCGCTCGGCCGCCAGCGCCGAGGCCAGCGCCACGAGGTCGAGGTACTGGCCGCTGGCGAAGCCCCGCAGCACGGTCATCAGCTGCTGCTCGAGCGCGTCGTAGCGTTCGCGCTCGCGCCGAACCGCCGCCGCAATCCGCCCGTGGGTCTGGGGCCCGGGCTCGAGCGGGACCGGATCGCCATCGCGCGCCCGCCACACCGTGTTGGCGTACCCGGCGTCGGAGCGGCGCTTGACCCCGGAGTCGACCACGTAGCCAGCGATCACCAACGCCCGGGTCCGCGCCATTGTCTGGCGGATGCCGATGCGCAACGCCGTGTCGATCTCGTAGAACGTGGCCCCGGCCTCGCCACGCTCCCGCAGGAACGCAAGAACCTGTTCGACCTGTGTGGCCGCCCGGCCGCTCTCGCGCATGCTCTCCGCGGCGTCCCGGGAGGTGGTCTCATTCGAGAACGGCACCGGCAGATCGGCGCTCATCACACCTCCCGCACGAAGCCGGACCGAACCTGCGCCCGGGCCCGGGCCCATGTCTTGGCGTTCGCCACGACCAGCGTCTGGCCGTAGCTGCGCCGGCGCCGGGTCACCGTGACGACGCATCGGCCACCGCGCCGCCGCGCGCGCACCTTGTAGCCGCCATCGGAACCGGAGCCGAGCCGGCGCCGGGCTTCATTCCTCGCCAGCTTCCTTCCCGCCATCGCCACTCCCTCCCTGCGCCCGCCGAAGCGGACCGGCACACTCCCTGCGCGCCGGCCCGCCCGGCACCGCCAGCCCGCGCCGCCCGGTGCATCTCCGGCGGCATCGATCCGGCGACCCCGCGCCGCCGAATTCCGCCCCCGGCACCGGCTCCCGGCGCGCGCCGGAAACCCTAGCCCTCCACCTTCGTCAGCCGCGACTCGGACACCCACCACTCCACCGGGCGCCCGGTCGTGTCGATGCCCTCGATGAGGTACTGCGACGGGAGATTCAGGTGCTGCGCCCGGGCGGTGACGACGCCGCCGAAGCCGGTCACGGCGTCGGAGACCCGGTCCAAGATGCTGAAGGCGAAACCGTCCATGCCATCCTCCCCGTAGATCCTAGCGGCCCACCACGGGCCGACAGGTAGGTCGGAGGCGCACCCGCGCGCTAGCGGGCGTCGGGACGCGAGTCGATCGGCGAAGCGGTTCCATTCCCTGCCCTCTCGACGGTGCGGCGCAGCCGCTCGCGGTGCGCCACGATGTCTGAGACCGTCAGCCGGCCTCGGCTCAAGCGGATGATCACCACCGCATGCTGCAGGCGCGGCACCGTGGCGCCGGCAAGCCACGAGTACATCGCCTTGCGGGACACGGGATGGCCGGAGTCGGCGAGCGCACGCTCGAGCCGCGGCAGCATCGGCCCGCACAGGAACGAGCCGAAGCGAGTCCGGCGTCGCAGCGGGTCGGCCATCATCGGAAGCCCTCCGTGGTCAGGCGGTGATCCCGGGGCCCGCCGGCCCCGACGCGAGCGACCGTAGCATCGCCGCGCCGGGACCCGCAAGCCCATTCTTGCCCCGATGGAATCAGCCCCGGCGCGGGGTCGGAGCCTTGAGACCGATCATCCGCTCGAGCAGGTCGCGCCCCCAGCCCTCGTAGAGCAGCCTCGCCCACGAGGCGCTGGTGAAGCCGCCGATCAGCACCCCGACCGCATCCGGCACGCTCGCCAGCAATCCGCCGGAGGCATGCGCCACGCCGACGCCCAGCGCGCCGGCCCCGAGGCGCGTCAGCAGGTAGCCGATCAGGTTCACCCACGGGATCAGCGCGTTCGGGATGTTCCGCAGCGCCGGCACGTACTTGTGGATGAGCCCCCAGCCGAACATGATCAGGATCGCGTTGGCGTCGAAGAACGTCTTGATCAGATCCGGCGTGATCGGCGTGCCCTCCACCGCCACCGCCTCCTGCGCCAGCGCCAGCGGCACCACCACCGCCAGCACCGCCAGCGCGACCATGCACACGAGCCCGAGCATCTGCCTGAAGCGCATGCCGTCCTCCCTCCTAGTGAATGCGACCGGCCAACTCGGCCAGCCGCTGCTCGACATCTCCGACACGCTCCTCCACCGCGCCGAACCTGAGACCCAGCGCCGAGATCGCATCGGTGACGCCCCTCGTGACGATCCCGCATTCGGACCGCCGCACGAAACTCGCCCCATTGCCCTGCGCGAGACCCAGCGCCGCCTCCACGTTCTGGAAGCGCCGCCCGAGATCGTCGAGGCGCTCACAGGCCCGGCCCCAGCCGATCAGGAATCCGCCCAGCACACCCAGCACGAACGTCCCGGACGCGACGATCACCCCCACCCACGCCGCGCTCACCGGACCATCCGCCGCACCGCCTCGAGATCGAAGCGCAGCCCCGGGCAGGTCTTGCTCGGATTGAAGGTCCGGTGCCCGACGATCCGCTCCGCGGCGATCCCGAACAGGCGCATCCACGGAGCGATCACCCGCCGCACAAGGACGTCGAGGACCTCCGGATCCGGGTCGTTCCGGTCGTAGTCGCCGACGATGCACGCGTGCAGCCCGACCTGATTCATGTCCCCCTGCCGGCAGGCCGCAGCCGGCTCGAGCCAGTCCCGGCCGAGGATCGCCACCACACCACGATCGGTCTGCTCCACGAGCGCGTGGTAGCCGACATCGCGCCACGGCGGCTCGAGCCCCGGCGTCGCCAGCGCCCGCAGCCGCCGGAACTCGGCCTCGCTCACGATCTCCCCACCGTGGCGGTAGGAGGTGTGGAAGCGGAAGATGGCTGGCGCATCGACCACGAGGCCGTCCTTGGTCTTGGAATGGTGCAGCACGATGTGCGAGCGCACCCGCATCGAAGCACCTCCCTGTCAGCCGACCACACCACGCACAGCTTCCGAGACTACCCGCCCATCGCGTGCCGGAACGACTCGCGCACCGCGGACTGCAGCCGCGGGCCGAATTCTACAGAAGCCACCCGGCGACAGGTCTCGACCCAGCGGAGGATCGGAGACAGGCGCACGCTCTCCTTGAAGACGTAGAGCATCCGGCCCCGCGTCTGACCGTCCTGTCGCTGGAAGATGCCGATGCCCGGCACGAGGTACGTCCCGAGAAGCCCCTGCAACGGCAGCTTCCCGCCCCTCGACTTCGAGCCGCGCCGCGCGCGCCGGAGCGCCAGCCGCTGGACCCAGAGCGACTCCGGCACGCTCTGGGCGTGCGTCGGCCGCGCGCCGCCAAGCACGGGGATCGCGACCCGCTTCCCCTTGAACGCGCGCCGCGGGCCGCCGCTCTCGTACTCCGAGAGCAGGAGCCTCGCCTTCTGCCCGACCTGCAGACGGACCGCATAGCGGCCGGCCCCGACCGAGGCAAACCCGCTCCCACCGCCCTCGCCACGGATCACCGCGACCTGCCGCAGCATGAAGTCCCGCTTGCGGAGCATGAAGCCCCGCGCCAGCCGCTCCCGCTGCGCCTGCTGGATGCTCTTGGCGGTGCCGTTCAGAGCGTTCGCGACGGCATAGGCGAGCTTCTTCTCGCCCTTCTTGAGCCAGAGCAGGACCCCGGCGCTCCTGATTTCGACGAAGACCTCGGCCATCAGACGAGCCTCTCGAACTACACGACCAGCGGCGCCTTGGTGAACGTGGCCGCCAGCGCGGAACCGTAATCCACCTTGCCCGCAGCATCCTCGATGCGCACGTACAACGAGTAGTCGACCGAGTCGCGCGAGCTAAGATCGGCCTCGTCCAGCAGGTTCCCAAGCGCGTCCCACTCACACTCCCCGGCCGGTCCGTCCGTCACGACCCCGTCCACATCGATCTGCTTCTCGAGATCGGCACTCACGCCCTGCAGGGAGACCGACGCGCCCGTGATGTCCAGCGCCGCCCCATCCTCGTCTACCAGAGTCAGGCGCAGACGCCGCCGAGACACTTCTCCAGCCCGACACACCACAATCACGCAAGAGGACACGCCAGCCTCCTAGCGAACGACGTTCCGGCAGGTGACCGTACGGCGAACCAGCGCCCCAAGAAGGACACTGGCAGCAGGATCCTCCAGAACGGCCGAGCGATCCAGAGTCCCGGGCAGCGCGCAGGAGGCAGCGGATACGGGAGGCATAACACACCGCGCCACCACCGCCCCGAGCGGGTACTCAAGCTCCGTCACAAACCCCAAGTAGTTCCGCAGCGCCGTCCACGCATCCGTGAGCGCAAGCACATCCTCGAGGTTCAGGAGCAGCGCCGTCCCGCCATCGTTCAGGACCACCACGTACGCATCCGTTAGGACGGCCACGTCGGCGAGCGCTTTCTCGACCGTGAGCGCCGCCGCGTCGGCGAGCGCGATGGAGTCCGCCACCACCATCCCGACCTGCCGGGCGATGAAGTCCGAGAGCAACACCCGCTGATCGTCTCGGGCCCTGAAGGTCGCAATGAGCGCGCCCCACGGACGCAGGGTGATGCCCGTCTTGCTGGCGACCTGAGCCTCGCGCTCGGTCGTGACCCGGTAGCCCTCGCTGACGGTGATGGCGCACCAGCCGTTGTCGTAGCCGTCACGCTGGCCTTCCGTCAGGCCACCGATCCACGTCCCCGGCGCGTCCGTGGGCGGACCGTTCGTCGCCACGATCCCCAGCGCGAACTCGTGCGCCTGCGACGGCAGGCCCGTATAGCCGCTCGACGGCGTGGTGCTGGTCCTCTCGTCGTAGGCGGAGACGTCCCACGCGCCCGCGGCGGGCAAGCCCACCACCTCCACCGCGACCCCGCCCACGCAGCTCGCGCCGTACTCGTCCGTATACGCAAACGCGGAGCCCGAGTAGGCGCTGGAGAAGTACGCCCCCCAGACCTCGACCCGGTAGACCTCGGAGCCGAGCGAGTGACTGGCAAGCTGCGCCAGCGGGACGCCCCCGAAACTCACGCTCTCCAGCAGGTGCCAGTCGCCGCCCACGACGATGAGCAGCCACGTCCCGGCGTCCACCGACAGACCGGGAATCTGGAAGTCCATCTCGCCCTGCATCTCGATGCCGAACGCGCCCCGGGGGATGCGCACGACCTCGTCGCCGACCCCGAGGCCGACCTGCTTCGCCACCGCATCGGTCAGGGTCGCGGTGTCGGCCAGCGCCTTGCCGACCAGCTTGGAGAGAGCGTCGGCCAGCAAGGCCGAGTCGACCAGCCCCTTGCCCACTTCCTTCGCGAGAGCATCGCCCAGCGTAACGGAGTCCGACGGCCAGACCTCGAGCGAGAGGCCGCCGCCGCCAAGCTCCGCCATGCACTCGTCACTCAATGCAAGGCTGTCACCCAGCGAGACCCCGGCCAGCTTCGCCAGCACATCCGACAGAGTGACGGAGTCCGCCAGCGCCTTCTCCACCGCTCGCTTCGCCTCGTCCCCGAGCCCGAGCGCGTCCGCCAGCGCCTTCTCCACCGCTCGCTTCGCCTCGTCGCTCAACGTCACCGCATCGGCCAGCGCCTTGCCCGGAGCCTTGACCAGTGAGTCATTGACCCCGAGCGCGTCCGCCAGCACCAGCTCGCGCTGGAAGCCGACCGTCTCGGCCACCTCAACGCGCGACGGATAGGTGGAGCTATTGAAGGCGAGCGTGCAGTAGCGGGATCCGCCCATCGTGCCGACGTTCGTGATGTAGCACTTCAACACCAGCCGGTCGCCAGCCGCGAAGCTGGTGTCGGTCGCGTCGCCGCTGAGGTTGTGGTAGCTCAGGGAGGTCGGCAGCTCCCACTCGGCCGTGAAGGGACCGCCGCCCAGCTCCGTCTCCGTCCCCCCGGAGTACTTGAACAAGCGGAAGCGGAGCGCGGAGTTCGCCGCCGCGTTCGACTCCTGCGCCCACGCCTTCAGGCCGGCCGCGGTCAGCGTGAAGCCGGCCGCGAACGGCTCAGAGGCCCACTTGATGACGCTGCCGCCCCGCGTGAGCGTCCACTGGATCTCGGTCCCGCCCGCCACCGTGTTGACTTCCGCATACGCGCTCGAACTGCCCGCCGAGATCAGGAGATCGTAGTACCCGGACAGGTTGTTCTGCGTGCTGCGCAGGTAGAGGGTGGTCGACATGCCGGACGCCTAGCCTAGTTGACCGTCAGGGTCCACGTGATCTTGAGCGTGTCCGCCGCCGCCTTGGTCATGCTGAACGTGGCCGACTGCCACATGTTCCCGCCCGAGGCGGCGTCGAAGATGCCCGCCTCGGTCAGCACGCCAGTGCCGTCGCCGGCCGCCCAGTCGCCCACCATCGTGACCACGTTGTCCGCCCGCACCTTGCTGGTCAGCGCGTTCCGGTCCAGCTCGGCGCCGAGCGCATTGCTCCCCGGCGTGCCCGTACCGATCGCCATGTGCGTGGGCTTGGCGAGCGTCGGAGACGCGAGGATCTGGTCGGCCGTCCCGTTCTTCCCGCCGGTCGTGACCGTGTTGTGAATGGACGCCGACTCCTTGAGCCGCCCGTCCGGCCCGAAGACCTCCACCAGCACGTTCACCCGCAGCCGCCTCTCATCGTGAAGCATCGCTCTCCCCCCCTAGTCGGTCAGGTCAATCGCCACGACTTCGGTATGCCAAGAATCGCCGAAGCGCTGGTGAGTCTCCAGCACGAGGAAGCGCTTCCCGGCCCACGAGCCATCCGTCTCCGGGCCGGGGAACGCCTGAATCGCGTCGATGGAGTCGTCGCACTCGAAGACGTCGCCGCGCTCGATGTCGGCCAGCCGCTCGCTGGAAAAGCGGACGAGCGCCCGGGGCTTGCGCAGCAGAGCGACAAGACGATTCCGCAGCTCCAGCGCGGTCGGCGTGTCGTAGATGGCGCTGCCGTCGAGAATGAGATCCCGCTTCTGCCCGAAGGCGGTAGCGGCTGCCGTCAGGTCGTTCTCGACCTCGAACTTCGGGCTCACGGCGACAGCGATCGTCGCCAGCGAGCTGATAACGAGGTCGTCCTGCCAGTCGAACCCGAGCAGCTCGGCGGCGCTCTGCTTCGTCCCGAGCAGGCCGTTCGTCCCCGTCCGCCAGTAGAGCGTGAAGCCGGGAGCGTTCGCGATGGTGAAGCGCTTCTCCTCGACCGCGACCGCCGAGGTGACCGGGCAGACGGTCGCGACCGGCAAGAAGCCAAGGACCGTGTAGACGTCGGCCCGAGAGCCCACGGGGAAGGTACGCCCCCAGCTCGTCCGCGAGATGGTCGCCTTGCGGGTCGAGCGGTCGAAGGTGACGCTCCAACCGCCCGCCCCGGCCGCGTTGAACGCGGTCTGCACGGCGGCGCAGAGCGCCTCGAAGCTCTCGTAGTCCCCCTCGGCAACCGTCGTCTCGATGACGGTCCCGGAGACCTCCTCGAACTTCAGGGTGTCGTTGACCCCGGCCTCGATCCGGCACCCGTAGCAGACGGCCCAGTCGTAGAGCGGCTCGGCAAGGTCAAGCTGCGCCTTGACCATCTTGGCGAGGCTCCACGGATCGTAGGTCCCGGGCGTGAGCGTCGCCACCTTGGTCGAGGCGAAGGCGGAGAAGTCGATCTTGTCGTTGACGTCGTCGGCCACGGTGAGCAGACCATCGCGCAGGTTCCGGTACAGATGCCCCGAGGAGCTGCCGCCGACGGTCGCCGAGACCTCATGGATAAGCCCGTCGCTGAGCTGGTCCCGGCTGTAACCGATTCGCAGGCCGGTCAGGACGTCGGAGTCCGGGGTGAGGTCGACCTCCACGCCGGACGCGGGGTCGAGGATGTCGGCCAGCACGATCGGGTCCGGATAGGTGACGGCTGGAGCGACGCGGAAAGGCAGGAACCGCCAGAGATCCGTGAACTCCGAGAGATAGACGAGGCTGGCCGAGGCCGCCATGACCATCCCCAGCGCGGCGTTGACGTCGAGAGTCTCGGCGATGCTCATGGCAAGGACCATGTCCCGGAGGTTCCACGTCCTCAGCAAGGCGCGGGCGTCGGCGAAGCCCCCGAGCGCCCCGCTCCCGGCGAATCCGGACTCGCCTCCGAAGACCGAGAGCAGGAGCCGGGCGACGTCGCAGGGCCGCTCGATGACCGCGTTCGCCGTCCCCGTGTAGCTCCCGGAAGCGTCGTCCGGATAGCCGAAGACGTTGGCGTAGAACTTCCCGCGCAGCTCGCGGATCTCGGTCGAGACCTCACGCTGCGCGTGCGTGACGTAGATGGTCGGCCGGTCCCGGCCGGGGCCCGGGAACTGCCGCGGCGTCCGCTGGATGGGGCGCAGCTCGGTGCGCTTCTCCATGCGGATCAGGTCCTGTGACGGCCGGTACTCGACCGAGATGCCCATCGCCACGACCTCGAGCGTCCCGACCGGAGTCCCCAGCGTCCAGCCGACCCGCAGCATGACCTCGGAGAAGTCCCACGGCGAGGTCGGCAGCTCCCCCGTTCCCCAGCCCCCGGTCCCGAGGTCGATGGATGCGTAGGCCTCGTTCGCGCTCGGGGTCAACGTCACGTAGGTCGAGAGAGCGCCGTTGACGACGAGGAACTGGCAGCCCGAGAGGGTCGCGCTCGAGCGGTAGATGATGAACGCGTAGGCGTGGACGAACTCGCCGCTCTCCGGCGGGACCGACGGCAGCTTCGCGTAGAGGTTCCGCTTCGAGGCCGAGTAGTCGAGCCGGGCGTAGCGGGTCTCGCCCTTCCGATCGAGGATGGCTCTGGGGTTGTCGGCGTACTCCGTCGTCAGGTAGAGGTCGCAGGGGAAGACGGGATAGAAGGCCGTCCCGGAGCCATCGGGAACGAGGAAGCCGGAGCCGGCGTCGTCAATGAACAGGTCTCCACTCGCCGGGTCGATGACATGGGCGACCCCGTCGCTTCCCTCGAGGAAGACCGCCGTCCCGTAGTTCGGCGAGGCGACGCCGAGCCGGGAGACACGATGCGAGGCGACAAGAACCTTCGCGGGCGGATTCGTGCCACCACCGCCGCGCCCCGAGTCGACGAGGACAGCCTTGACGACGCGAGCGCCTCCGGCGAAATGCTCGCGCCAATGCTGGAGGTCCGAGTACTCCGCGTCGAACGGCTCGCGCATCGGCAGGCCACCGAGCTTGCCGATCAGCGTCGGGATCGGGAGCCCGATGGAGTCCTCCGGGGCGTCGGGGAACTCTGCGTAGGCGACCCGCTTCACGATGACGCTGCGATTCCAATCCCGCCGCTGGAGACAGGTGAAGGAGATCGTCCCGGCGGCGGTCGAGTAGGTCTGGACGACGCCGACGAAGCGCTGGAACACGTCGGCGGAGTCGCTCAGGTTCATGTCCCAGAGCCAGATCGTGACCGGGGCCCCGATGACCTGATTCCCGGCGAGCAGGCCGGAGATCTTCTCCCCGGCCGCCGTGAACGTCGCCTCGACGTCGAAGATCGTGAAGGTCGCCCGCGCCATCGGGACGTCCGTCCCGAGGAGCTGAGAGGTCGACGAGATGGATCCGTTGCGGCCCAACAGCGGGCCCCAGACGACCCCGTCCGGGGTCACGCAGGCTCGCGTCGCCGCCCGGATGGTCGTCCCGGACGGCGAGAGCGGACCAATGGCGACGAGAGCGACCGGCTGGCGCAACTGATACGACCGCCAGCGCTCGCGGAAGGCGGCGGTCACGGTCACGGCAACTGCTCCAAGCTCAGGGAGACGTCGAAGACCGGCGTCGGCCCGAAGACGACGCTCTCGACGAAGGAGTCCTCGATGACGTCGACCTCCATCGCCGTGTTGTACGTGTCGACGATGAGCAACGGAGCGTAGACGGCGAGCTGGTACAGGGAGTCGCGAGTCGTCTGCCCGACCCTGAGAAACTGGTAGTCCCAGCGGTAGCGATTCGGCCCGGTCGTCGAGACGACCGGCACGCCGGAGACCGTGCGATTCCTGACCCGCTGCAGGATGGTCGTCCGCGTCGAGCCCGGAGACATGATGATGCTGCCGAGGGTCGCGGGAGCCGAGCCCAAGAACAGCTTGCCGAGCGTGAAGACTCCGTCGGCGTAACGGTCGAAGACGACCCTCCAGTAGCGCGCCGACACCGGGGTGTAGGCGGAGATGACGTCCCGGCCACCCAGCAAGGAGATGCCCGTCGCGAGATTCGTCCAGCTCCCGTACGTCGTGCCGTAGTACCACGCCATGAACATCGGATCGATGCCGCCGTCCGCCTTGATGAGGTTCAAGACGCCGACCGTCCCGATGGAGACGTTAGCCCCAAGGTCGATGTCGATGGTGACGTCCCCGGTCGGGCTGGCCGGGCACTTCCAGAGCGTGTAGCGGTCGGGCCGGAGCAGGTTCGAGGCCGGGTAGTCGGCGTCCTCCGGCGGGACGTTGGCCAACGCCGGGTAGGTGCTGGCCGGCGTCGACTTCACCGCCCGGTTGGAGACGTAGTAACTCAGCGGATAGAGAGCCATCAGTACGCCCCCGCGAGCGCGACCGATCGCATGGCGGCGCGCAGCTCCCCACGCGGCAGGGTCAGGGACTCGTAGATGCCGCGCTGGTCGATCGCGTTGATGTTGACCGTGACCGCCTGCTCGGTCGTCGGCGTCGCCGGCAGGCCGACAACGCTGAGGCTCCCGCCAAGGAGCCCACCGACGAAGGTCCCGAGCCCGGGGGCGAGCAGGTTCAGCAGGAACTTGAACACCGCCGCGGCCGCGATCCGGGCGAGCATGGCAAGGACCTCGCTGACGAGGCTCTGGAAGATGGTCCTCATGGCGCTCCGGAAGGTCTGCCCCTTGCTGGTCAGGTTCGAGAAGACCTGCGCGAAGCCGCTCTGCAGGCCGTTCCAGAGCGCCTCGAAGCTGGCGTCGACCACCGCCGCGCCGCTGGTCACCGCGTTGGTGATGTCGTACCACTTCATGCTGACGTCGAGCATCGCCTCCGAGACCTTGGGCAGATCCTCGAGCCACCCCTCCCACGGATTCGGGACCTCAACCGCACCGGAAAGCAGATCGGCGATCCCGCCAGCCGCGCCCGTCGCACGGGGCGCCGGAGCCTCGTAGCTCGGGAGCTGGGCGTAGGCGGCCGCCTGCGTCTCCGGTGAGAACTTCTCGATGCCCGCCTCGAACAGCTTCCCCGCCTCCTTGACGCTCTTCTCGGCCTGCTCAACCGCGTTGAGCGCCTCGACGGCCTGCATCGCGGCGCGCCGGGTCAGATGGAGCAGGTCCATCAGCGAACGAATCCGCTTCTCGCGCTCGCTGACCGCGCCGCGGCCGCCCTTGTCGAGGTCGACCCCGGCAAGAACGTCGGCCTTCTTGGTCGCCGTGACCTCGACGCCCTCCATGATCGGGACACCGACCTGCACGGTGCCGCCAATCTTCCGGGCAGCCGCCTTGGCCTTCTCCAGCTTCTCGTACTGCGTCTCCGCCTCGGCCGCCGCCTTGGCGAGGTCCTCGAACGGCTCGACAAAGGCCTTCCGGAGCGCGCCGCCGAGCGCCTTCGCGCCATTGAAGATGGCGGAGAAGGCGCCGAGGACCACGGTCGCGACCGGCACCGCCAGCCGCTGGAAGTCCATGACCACGCCCTTCCACGTCCGGCCCAGCTCGTCGAGCTGCTTGTCGAGCTTCAGGGCCGAGTCGACCGCGTCGCGATCCATGAAAGCCCCGGCCCGCTCCATCGCCCCACGCATCTCCTCGCTCCCAGAGGCGAGCGCGTCAATGCTGCCGAGCAGGGTCTCCGAGCCATGGCCGAGCAGCTCGAAGGCCACCGCCGACTTCTTGCCCATCTCCTGCGACCGGGAGAGGATGCCGACGAGCTGCTGGAAGGCCGCGTCCGTGTCCTTGGTCGTGATGCCGAGCTGGGCGAGCAGCGGATTGCCCTCGCCGATCGAGCGATTGAGCTTGACGATGGCCTTCGAGAGCCCCTCGGCGTTCCCGCCACCCTCCTCGATGACCTGCTTGTAAACCTGCAGGGACTCGACGGAGACACCGGTCGCCGTGGAGGTCCGGTCGAGCTGCTCGGCGGTGTCGGCGAGCGCCTTGCCGGCGGCGACCGCCGCCCCGGCCAGCGCCACAAGGCCGGCGACCGCCGCCCCGACGGCCCCGGCCTTGCCGACCACGGCAGAGATCCCACCGACGGCGGAATTCAGGCCCCTGACCTGCCCGGTGACGCGCGCCAGAGCCCCGCTCGCCTCGTCCCGAGCCTTCAGCAGGAACTCGACAGCCTGCACCTAGACCTCCTCGTACAGAAGCCGGAGCGACGCGATGATCTGCTTGACCCCGAAACTATCCCCGGCCACGAGCTGCTGCATGATGAGGCCGTGTCGCATCTCACGGACGCGGTCGTGTGCCCGCATAGCCGTGAGGTTGAAGGCTAGGTGCGGGTCATGCAGAGCTTCCCACGGGGTCCTCCCCTCCGCCCGCGCCAGCCGCCACAGCTCCCAGCCGACCATCAGCCCCGCCTCCGACTCCGTCATGAAAGGCGGCTCCTTCCGAGCCGTCCTCCTTCAGGAATCCGGAGAGCTTCAGGATGGCCGTGACCAGCGCCACGCGGTCGGCGACGCCGAGAAGGCGCCCCGGGATGGAAAGCGGCGACCGCCGCGCCGCGTCGAACCAGAATGCCGGGCGAACCTCCTCGCCGTCCGGGCCGAGGAGTGAGGTGCCCGCCTCGACGAGCGGGCGTCCGTACTCGTCCATGATGCGGATCTTCTCGATGGGGTCGAGGTCCTCGGGCGGCGCCGCGTCGATCCCGAGCTGCGGACGTTCGCCGGGAAGACGCTTGAGGATGGAGGCGACCAGCGCCTCGTCCACCTTCTCGCAGAGGACCCGAACGGGATCGCCATCCCGAGTCCGCAGCCTCGAGAGCGTGACCACTTCGACCGGCAGGGCGACCTCGCTCGCGAGGCTCGGGACCTGCCCGGGGCTGTCGATGGGCATGATGTACTCCTCCTAGGAGAGCGCCGCCTCGGTGTTGCGGACGCGGCAGAGCAGCGCGGACAGGTCGGTCGCGTAGTAGAACGCCTCCCAGACCGTCGTCATGATGAGGATCCCGTAGCCATCCACCGGAGCCGAGCATTCGATGAGGTTCGCCTGCCCCGAGGACAGCTCGAACTCCCGGTAGCTCGCCGCCCCGATCAGAGTCGGGTGCCGGAACAGGAGCAGCGGCGAGCCGACGGTGAACGCCTTCGCCGCGTCGAGCGCCGTCTTCGTGCGGAACTCCTGCGTGAAGCGCCAGCGGGCCGCGAGGAAGTCGGTGCGCAGCGGCTCGTCGATGTCCAGCGAGCCGAGGTAGAAACGGTCCTCGGCGAGCGGATTCTCCAGCGAGACCTCGAAGGATCGCAGCCGGTTGTCCGCCGGAGTGTCGGTCGTCCCGTCGTCGGTCGTCACCGCCTGATGGAACAGCACCGGCAGGAGCGCGGGGAAGGACAGGGCCGCGGTCGGCGTCTCGTCGGTCGTGTAGGTCTTGCCGACGATGGAGAACTCCGCCTGCAGCATCGCATCGTTACCGGTCCCGGCAGTCCCCCGGATGGTCAGGCCGGAGACCTTGCAGCCGACAAAGCGCTGGACCTTCGAGGTCGGGATGTCCCCCATGCAGACCTCGAAGGAGTAGCCGCCGAGAGCCGACGCCTCGACGAAGGTGTGGTCCCGGACGCCGGTCTCGACCACGACCGAGCTGCCCGATCCCCACGAGGCGCGGAGCAGCTCCAGCAGGCCCTCGTAGTTGAGCCTGACGAGGAACGTCCCCTTGACCAGCCGCCCGCCCTGATACAGCGCCCGGCGCGAGACCGCGGAATGGAGCGACCCGTCCGGGATGGTGCCCACAACGGGATTCACGCTCCACGAGATGATCTCGAGCTTCTGCGTCGGCGTGCGGAAGGTCCCGTAGGGCGACTCCGCGGGGCCGAACTGGATGTAGCTCTTGTGGCCGAGGCCCGGCATGATTCAGCTCCTCCTCCGCTCAGGGAGCGGTGTGGGACATCTCGAAGTCGAGGTAGATGGTCAGCTCGCCGACGGCGGTCCCCGCGCTGCTCATGTCGTCGCGATGCGCGAAGGAATCGGCATAGGCGGGCTGCCCAAAAGACGTCGTCAGAGAGTCCTCTGCGGCAAAGAGCGCCCGCAGCACGTCGGCCTTGAGACTGACGACGATCCTCGGCGTCTTCGCCATGAGCCACACCTTGAAGTGCGCCCTCCAGTAGTGCGAGGAGGTCCCGGCCTCGGCCGGAGCCTGATCGGTCCGCAGATGCTGGAGGTAGACAACCGGCGTCGTGGCCACGCTCGGGACCGCATCGCCCGGCACACCCTCGAGGACATCCGGCTCCGTGAGCCACGAGTCGGCCGGCACGCCGATACCCTCGAGGATCTCGAGCAGCGCGGTGAGCTGTTGATTCTCCAGCGCCTCCGGGACCGCCATCAGGTCCTCGCGCACAGGACTCGGGACAGAGCCCCGTCGTCCTGCTGGTGAGCAGAGATGACCGTGTAGTCCGCGCCGTCGACCGTCAGGAGCGAGCCTTCCCCGAGCCCCACGAGGACGCCCGTCCTGACGACGACGGCGATGACCTTGCCGGCGAACCTCGCCGCCTCGCCGGACAGGAGATCCTCGTCCTGCGTGTCGACGATGCCGTTCGCTTCCTGCAGCTCCCCGTCGTGGATCAGACTGACAGGGACCCCGCCTCGCCGCAGCATGGCGTCGATGTGCGAGGTCCCTGAGATGGTCATGGTGCTACTGGACCTGCTTGACGCCGGTCAGCAGGTGGCCGACGACCGCGCCGGTGATCCCGGCGATCGTCCCGACCACGCGCAGGTAGCGCTTGCAGGCGTTCGTGTCGACGAACACACGCTGGTGGTTGCTCGAGGCCGTGATCGTGGCGAAGGTCCCCACCACCACGTTCCCCGAGGAGAAGTCCGACGCGTCCGAGGTCTCGACCGTGACGATCAGGGAGCCCGTCCCGGCCACGACGCCCACGTGGGTCGTGACCGCGATCTGGCCCTCGTACTCGGAGATGTCCACCCCGTTGGCCGTCTGGTAGGTGGCGGTCTTGTTGATCGGGTCCAGCAGGCTGATCTGCGCCTGATTCTGGACGGCATTGACGAGCGACGGCGACATGCAGTCCCCTCCTCCGGCATCAGCCGGCGTTGCGCCTCCGACCAGCGGCCGGCGCCGGCTCGCGGTTCAGTGGGCGCGGATCCCCGCCGTCCAGCGTCCCGGACTCGCCATCCGGATGCGCCTGCGACGACTCACCATCGGACCCGGCGTCCGCCGCGTCCGACTCCATCTCGCGGGCCGGCTTGGCCACAGCCGGCGCCGCGCACGCCTCGACATGCCCGACTGCGATCCACTCGCGAGCCCGGGCATCCTCTGCCTCGAACACCTGCCCGGGCGCCACGTCGACGCCAGCGCCGATGCAGAATCCAGCAAGAGCCTTCACCCACATGCTCAACCCCCACATCCTGTCGCCAGACCGAGAATCGTTCCGTTGGCTTGGGCGGGCCCACCGAAGGGCCCGCCACAGCCTGCCGCCGGCGCGGCTTACGCGATCGCCGCGGCCGTGCCCTTCGAGAACGACTCGCCGTGCCGCAGCAGGACGTCCGCGAACTGCACGGTCGTGATCTCGATGATGCCCTTCTTCTTCTTCGTGAACGGGTCGATCACGAACTCCAGCGCGCCGAACAGCGCGATGATCATGTCGGCCCAGTTCCCGAACACGATGCCGTGCGAGGTCCCGCCCGTCGGCTGCGAGGCCGACATGACCTTCGAGACCTGCGTCGACGACGCCGCGCCGTAGCCGAGCATCGTGCCCAGCGCCAGCGGCCCCTGCCAGAGCGTCCCGCCCTGCGGCATCGCCGCCGCGGGGAACTCGAGCGAGGTGCGCAGCGCCGCCGCCATCAGCGGCGTGGTCAGCCACCGCATCGTGCCGAGGTCGGCGTTCTTGTCCGAGATCGCCGACACCATGCTCATCAGCGTGGCCAGTGCCGGCACCGCGGACGAGAAGTCCTTGGCGTTGACACCGCTCGCCGCGTAGATGCCCGTCGGCTCCCCGTTGTTGCCACGACCGTGGATCGCCGCCCGGTCGATGGCCAGCCCGTGCGCCACGGAAAGCTCGTTCCGCAGCCAGCCCTCGATGTCGAGGCTCGACTGCATCAGCAGCTGCCGCGTGTACGGGATGTTCGCCTGCAGCGTCTTCGGGCTGATCAGCGCCAGCCCCAGCGTCGGGTCGCCGTCCGCCACGTCCGTCGACGGGTTCTCCGGCACCCAGTAGACCGTCGCCCCCGCGGACTGCTTCGGGAACGCCACCGGGCCGGTCAGACCCGTCAGCACCGTCGCCCCCGCCTCGATCACCCGCGCCTTCGGACGCAGGAGTTCGATCATGTCGCCGGCTTCCTCGAACACCGTCTCGGTGCCCTTGGTCAGCGTCAGGGAGTCGAGCGTACGCGTCGAGTACGGCGCGAGGATCCCGCCCTGCCGCTTGAGCGACTCCGGCCAGTGCCGCGACAGCTCGGCGTCCACCTCGCCCTCGAGGCCGTCGAACTTGCCGCGCCCCTCCATCTCGGCCACCTTCTGGCGCAGCGCCCGATGGAACGAGTACCGGCGCAGGTCCCGCGTCGGGTGCCCGGTCACCGTCTCGTTCCGCGGCTGCCCCGAACCCACCGTCTTGCGCGCCTCGATGACGCGCGCCGAGACCTCGGCCTCCGACAGCGACGAGGCGATGAAGCCGGCCGCCGTCCGGTCGTCGAGACCGTTGGCCGCGCACATCGCCCGGATGGACTCGCCCCGCTTCTCCTCGGCCGCCTGCAGCACCTCGGCCGAGCGCTCCTCGGTGACCGCGGGACGCGGATCGGACTCGTCGACCTCGATCACGGCCCCGCTCGCGTCGCGGACCCTCTTCAGCTTCATGCTCCTGACCTCCTCGACGGGCTCGCCGTCGCTTTCGAGTTCGACGGGATGCTCCACGCCTCCCGCGCGCTCCGACCGACCGACCCCCACGCTGGTGTCCGCCGGCACACTGACGATGCTGACCTCGGCGGGCTGCCAGCGCGTGACCTTCCACACGTCGACGAGGATCGGATTGCCGTCCCCGTCCTTGCCCACCTCGCGGGACTCCACCCGCTTGGCCTTCTTGACGAAGTAGCCGACCGAGATGTGCCGGCGGATCCCGTCGGCCACATCCTGCTCGACCTCGCGCCCGCGCTCGCCGCGCGAGAAGCGGATCACCCCGCGCAGCACCCGGTCCTCGTCCAGCCGCGCCGACTCGACCACGCCCACCTGATCGCCGTAGTGGTCGACCAGCACCGCCGCCCCGTTCTTCATTCGGGACAGATCGACCGCCACCTTGGAATGGTCGAGGACCTCGATGCCGAACCAGCGCTCCACCTCGGTCTCGCTCGAGATCGCGATCTCGTAGGTGTCGGCCTCGTCCGCCGGGCCGTTTGCAGCCCGGTCACGCTTCCGCGCCTCGAGCGCGAAGCACCGGAACTGCTCCGGCAGCGAGCCCACGTCCGTCAGTCGACGCTTCATGCCACGTCCTCCCGCCGGAAACCTAGAACCGCCGGCCCCCGAGCGCGATTCCTCTCTCCCGGGAACCGCCGTTGTGGCCGGGACCGCGCGTGGCGCGGCCCCCGGCCTCGGCCGAGCGTTCCTCGTCGTCCGCCACCTCGTCGGACTCGTCGGACGCCGGCTCGTCTGCCGGCGCAGAGGCCGGCGTTGCGCCCGCTGCCGGGCGCGGATCCACGTCGATGCCGTACTCGGTGGCCAGCCGCTCCTCCTCGGCCAACTGCTCGAACACGTCCTCGAGGTCGAGGCCCTGCTCGGCCAGAGCGATTCGCCGCGAGATCAGCCCGGCCGAGATCGCGTCCCGGGTCGCATTGACGTCCTTCTGCGGATCCACCCACGCCCAGCCCCGCGGCACCCAGCGCGCCGCGAGGAAGCGCCGGAAGTCCCGCGAGTCGAGCGCCACCGCACCGGACAGGAGCGACAGGTTCAACCACTCGCTGTAGACCGGCCACAGGAACGCATCGATCCACCACGACTGCAGCACCCGCCAGACGTCACGGTCCAGCAGGATGCCCGCCCGCATGCTCGAGTAGTTCACGTTCTCGAGGTCGGCGGTCAGGACGTTCGCCGACACCCCGAGCCCGTTGGCCACATCCCGCTTCGCCTCCTTGAGGAAGGCGCCGAAGGCCGCGGCCGGGTGATCCGGATTCCACGTCGCCACTTCGTATCCGTCCGGCAGGACCCCAAAGCTGCCCGGGCTGGCCTCGGCCGAGAGCGAGCCGCTACCCGAATCCAGCGCCCCGGGACCCATCGCGTCCTTGACCCGCTGGAAGAAGCCCATCTTCGCCGCGCTGATCCGCGCCGCCACCAACTCCGACTCGATGTAGCCGCCCAACTGCCGGATCGGCACCATGACGGAGGTCATCCACGTCACGCCGCGGGTCTGGTTGATCCGGTCCGGGTCGTACAGGTGGATGATCTGGTCCGCCGGGATCCGCTCCCGGCCGGCGCTCAGGCGATCGCGGCGCACGTGGTAGGCCACCGGGGCCCCGAGAGCGTCGACCTCCACGGACATGACGATCTCGTTCCCGCCGCCCGTTGCGCGCCGCGAGTAGCCGGACTCGATCAGGTCGGGGTCGATGGCCTCGAGCGCGAAGCGGAACCGATTGCCCTCGAAGCCGCGCCACAGCCGCACGAACGCCTCGCCGTCGCGGCAGACCGTCTTGAGCAGGAGCCGCGAGAAGGAGGACAGCGTGTGCCGGCCATCCACCGTCGGGCGCCGCGACCACTCGGCCCAGCCGGCCTCGAGCCGGTCGTTGATCCAGCGGTTCAGCTTGCCGCTGTTGTCCCGAACCTGCGACTGCAGCCGGATGCCAGTGGCGCCGATCACGTGGACCGCCGTGATGCGCAGGTAGTTCCGGATCGTCGAATTGTTGCGCTCGAGGTCCCGGGCGCGGGCGCGCAGCTTGTCGATCCCGACCTTGACCTCGTCGTCGGCCGCCATGAGGCTGGTGATCCAGTCGGCCAGCAGCCGATGCGCCTCGGCCGCCTCGTAGATCGCTCGGGACTGCCCGGTCAACTCGAGCCACGCCCGCCGGGCGCGGTAGCGCAGCGGCACATGCCGCTCTCCGGAGCGCGCCGGGCGCGGGGCGCTCACGGCCGGACGATCTCCATCTCGATGGTGCGCCCAAAGCCGGTCGGCTCCCGCAGCGCGGCGATCTTGGCCGTCAGGCTGGCGTGCAGCGCCCACAATTCCTTGTGGTTCAGCAGGGCGACCGTGCGGTTCGCGATCTGGTAGGACTGCATATCGTCCGCCAACTGCCCGGAGATCGCCGCCTCGACGACCACGAGCGATCGCTCGTAGAACGACAGGATGTCCCCAGCGCCCATCGCGGCGATGTTGGCCTCGACCTCAAGGACCCCCGAGGCCGCCACGAAGGTCTCGCCGGCCAGCGTCACGATCTCGCGCCAGCGATAGGACCCCGGGCCCAGCTTCTTGGTGATCTCCGGGGTCAGAGTGATCAGGAACGAGTCGCCGTCCGCGACGCCAGCGACGCCGCCGTCGATCACGTTCGGGCCCGCGAGCCAGAAGCGCAGTGCCCAACCGGAACCGGCCGGGAAGTCAGAATGCGACCGGAGGACCTTGACGGTCGTCCCAGCCGTGATGATCGTCGGCCACGCGGTGAGCGGATCCACGAGCGGGAGAGTCTCCCCCGCCCACCGCCATGTCGATTCCATTGTCCCGGGAACCCGGACCGGGGCGGCCCCCGGGGGGGCCCCGCGGCCCGCCCGGGGGGCCCGCGGGCCACGGAGGCACCGGAGGCCAGACCCTCACCGAACGGCCCGCCACGGGGCGCCGTGGCGCGCTGGCGCAGGCTGGAGCGCGCACCGGGGCCGCCACGGGGCGCCGCGGGCCCCCCGGGCGGCCCGCGGCGCCGGCCGGAACGCGCCGCGGGGCCGCGGATCCGTCCGCGGCCCCGCGCGCCCGGGCCCGGCGAGCAGCTGGCCCGCTACACGAAGCTGACGAAGCTCAGGGCCACCGCCTGAAGCCGGTCGCCGAGCCATCCGTTCGGCCGCCCCGAAGGATCCGGGAGCAGCGGAACCTCATCCCACGAGCCCGAGCGGACGATCAGGTCGATCATGCCGCGGACCGCGTCGAAGCGGACGTCAAGGATCTCGAGATCGTGTGGGGCGTTTGTCGGTCGCGCGCAGCGCGTGCCGTGCGTGAGGAGATGCTCCACGAGCGCCGAGGTCACGTGCAGGACTCGCATGCCCATGTCAGAGCCACCTTCCATAGCTCCTCGAGCCACAGGCCGTTGCCGCCGACTTCTCGGCCTCCTCCACCGTGAGAGACTCGCCCCGGGCTATCTCCCGCCAGAACAGGAGCCACCACAGCCGCCACGCGCGCCACCTCACGCGGCCGCTGCGGGACACGACAACCTGCCAGCGCACTGCCGTGTAGCTCATCGCGCCACTCCCTTCTTCCGCCGGCGACCCCAGCGGATCCGGTTGGTCTTGGCAGCTCCCAGCCGCGCGATCTCCGAGCGCCGCGCCGGGGAAAGCGCCCGGGCGCGGGCCCGCCCACCCTTCCGGGCCCCGATCCGGCCCAGCATGCTCGCCGCCTGTGAAGCCTTGCTCTTCGACAACCGCCCTCCTCCTAGTCCCGCGGTCGGATCGTGAGACCGATCCGGGACGGCTGGAACCGCTCGATGGTGCGCAACAGGAAACCTACTGCCCTCCGCGCCGGAAACCGAGGCTCGAGCGCGTCGAGCGCCACCGTGGTCCGCGCCGCGATCCGCTCGGCCTCGAGGTAGCCAGCTAACTGACGACCAGCCGCGAGGCAGGCCGCACCCGTCGAAGGCGCTGGCGCGCCGGGAGCCCACATGGCCGGGCGGGCCGGGATGTTCTCGATCGCCTCAAGGAAGCGCCGCCCGTAGCGCTCGAGGCCAGCCGCCATGAACTCCGCGTCCGAGATCCGGGACCGCGGAGGCGCCGCCGGCGGATCCGGCTTGCACAACATGGAATCCACACCGACCGGCTGCTTCCGACCGCTCATGCCTTCCTCCTGCTGGCTCGACGCTGAGGAATCCGCTCGAGACAGAACACGACCCGCGCCTCGTGGTGGATCATGCCAGCCAGCAGCATCCGGCCCCCCTCGTGGTCGACCGGAACGATCGACCTGATCTCCGTGATGATCCCAACCCAGTGGTGATCGCGTGGCGCCGGCGGAAGCGGATCCGGCGTGACCGTCCCGGCGATCGCCACGAGCGGGATGCCCGATACCCGCATGGCGCCCATCAGTCCTCCCTCCTCGAGCCGAAGGCCGCCTCGAGGAGGCGACCGTTGACCCGGCAGCCGGTGCCACGCAGGCCGGCCCCGACGGACCGCCCCACCGTGGCGCCCGGGAACGCACACCGATGCACCCGCCCCACGACGTCCCGCCCAGACTGCGAGCGGCAGTAGTTGTGCCAGCGCAGGCCCAGCCGCGGGCCGTCGTCCTGCAGCACGATCTGCTCGCCACAGCGACAGCGCTTCCATCGCGTGATCATCGACCCTCCCGCTCGAGGCGCCGCAGCGCGCGGACTAGCACGTGGGGCGTGTCCTTCCTGCGGCAGTTACACACCACAACCGGCGCCGCTGGATCCGGCATCTGGATCCGCACTTCGCCCGTCCGCCGCAGGATGCCAACTCTGCACCCGAGTCGCCGGGCGAGCCTCAGCGCCTCGCGGAGGTTTGGATTCCCGTTCATCACAAGCCCCCCAGCGGTCGAAACAACGGCCTGCGAACCGGCAAGCCGCGCAGTAGATCGTGCAGGATGACGCGATCGATCATCTCGCGCGCTGAGTCTTCCGTGGTCGCCGGCCGCCACGCACTGCGGTCGAGGCGCACCAGCAGATCCACCGGATCCCGGCGCAGCCGGCCCGAACGACAGGACCGGACGGCGTCCGCGGCAGCGTCGATCTCCAGCAGGGCGGTGGCGCCGCCCACGACGAACATCACAGAGTCCGCGTCCACCGTGCCGCGCCGGTAGGCCCGGCTGAACCTCGGGCCGCCACTCATCGCCTCAACTCCCGGGCCGCCACCCGCTCGAGCATGGCGCCAGCGCCCAAGCGGGAGCCCAGCAGGAACCCGCGCAGGTCCTCCTCGAGTGATCCGGCCGAATAGACCACGGTCACCCGATGAACCTTCCGTCGCCGCGCCGGATGGTCATGCACCCACGTCGCGCGCAACGACCATGCGTCGAGGACCAGCAGGCCCTCGAAGGCCATCCAATGCCCGGGCACCGCGAGAATCCCGCGGGCCCCGGGGATCCTCGCCAGCAGCCGATGCAGAGGCAGGCGCTCGCCCCGAGCGAAGCGCAGGACGTCCAGCCGGTAGCCGCACAGGCGCAGGGCCGTGTCCACCTCGAAGGACGACATCCCGCCGCGCCGCGGCTTCCGCGGGAATGCCGAGAGCGGCTCCCCGGTGATCGCCGCCAGCGCCACGGGACCGCACCACACCCGCGGCACATCAACCGTCGGGCGCGCCAGCCCGCGGAGCCTCATGACTCCACTCCCCGCCGGGCAGCCGTCCGCGCCGCCGCAGAAGCCAGTCTCCGGTCCGCCGCGGCGAAAGCGTCCTCCCACGACGCCCCACGGCCGAGGATGCGCTCGTAGACCGTGGCGCTCAGATGATGGGAACCCCACCGGCGCCACGAGTAGCCGACCTCGTATCGGCCGTCCGCGCGCACCCGGGCAATCGGACCTCGATGCCCGTGCGTGGCCGGGATGCCCGAAACGCCACGGGAGCAGAAGGCGGCCCGGGCGATATCGCGCGCCATCATGACCGCACCGCCCGCCGGGCGATCCCGCCCAGCCGGCGCCGCGAGCGGCGCTCCTCCACGAGCCGGTCCGCCGCCTTGCGCGCCAGCATCCCGTAGAGGACATCGAGCGTCACCTCGAAGCCCCGCCGGCGCCGCGCCTCGCGCACCTCGATCACCGCCTCCCGACCCTCGGGTCGGATGGTCACGACTAGCGCCTCCGCGCGTCGCCGGACCGGCCTCGTCAACCGCGTCACCGCCATGCTCCCTCCCTGCCTGCGGGGCCGCACCGCGCGGCCCACGACTAACGTCATGGTAGCATACATCGCTTGCCCGGTCAAGCGATATCTCCGGCGCGGCGCCGCGCGCCCGCCAGCCGTGACCGCCAGAACCGCACGCGCCGACACTCGCAACGGATCATGAACCGGATCAGCAACCGCATGCCGCGATCCTTCCGCCACGTCGCCTCGCGGCGATGGCGGAGGCAGAGCCGCAGGTGCTGCTCGGCGTTGTCGAGATACCTCAGCGCCCGGGGAACGGTCACCGGGAGGCCCGGCCTGCCGCGCCGGCTCATCACTCCGCGTCCTCGCCGAGCGGCGTCTCGCCGGCGGGCATGGCCGTGGCGATGTGATCCGGGCGCAGCGCCGGCGGGTCGGACGCCCAGCCGGACCAGTCGGACTCCGTGAGACGGCGGCCGAACACATCGTCGCCATCCGTGCTGAGGAGGCTGGCCGCCTTGCAGTCGTCGCAGGCCCACGCCCACCCACCACCGATCGGATATGGATGCCGCCCGGGACGACCACACTCGCAGGTCCGCTCCTCTGACGGGCGATCCTTCGGCGGCTCCTGCGGGGTCGGTTGCTTCTTCGCCATGATCGGATCCTCCAGCGGCGGGCCCCTCGGGGCCCGCCGCGGCTCGAGGTCAGCGCTCGGAGATGCGGACGATCGCCGTCAGGAACGGCGAGTAGTTGTCGCCGCGGTAGAGGCGCTCGATACAGCCGGCGCCAGCTTCACGACAGAGGACCACGGCGCAGAACGGGTTGAAGTCGACGAGCGCGCCCTCGCGCGCCGGGTCGTAGTCGAAGATCGTCGCCATGAACATGGCCTCGCCTTCCGCGCCGCCGCCGTCGCCCATGAAGGTGACGGTGTGGAACGGCTGCCCGGAGATCCCATTGCGATGGAGGACCACCTCGCCCACGCGCGAGATCAACGGCTGATCGCCGAGGCGCGACAGCGCGCAAACCTCGGCATAGGTGGTGGCAGTTTCGAGCCGGCGCTTGCGCTGGTTCCACGGCATGTTCTGGATCGAGACAGACACCGGATGCGTAGCTGCCGGGGCGGGCTTCCACCCGCGCGGCACGCGGGACTTGATGATCATCTCGGGCTTCTGCGTCGCGCTCGCCTTCCGGTTCGTCTTCATCGTTCCCTCCCTGCGGTTCGCCGGCGGGCCCTTCCCGCCGACACAAGTAGTATGGCATGAGTCGCTTGCCCGCGCAAGCGAAACCGGTCCGATTTCACAAGTCCCCGCCCGTGCAAGCGGCGTGCCGGAGCCGGGCGGGCCGGCCCGCGGGCGCGGAGCTGGTCAGCGGTAGCCGCGGACCCAGCCGCCGCGACGGAACCGGGACGGCAGGGCCGGGGCCGGGCGATCTTGGGACGGCGGCTCGCCGTTCGGCGGCGGGCCCCCGGGAGGCCCGGCGGGCCCGCCGGAGGCATCGTCCGGAGGCGCCGCCCAGCGCGCCGCCCGCTCCTCGAGCATCCGAGACCGGCTCGAGGCCACGGGGAAGGCCACGTAGAGGCCCGCCAGCGCGTAGACGGTCATGTCGAGCGCCTCGTTACGCTCCCGCTGCTTGAGCCACACCCGGACGGACCCACGGCCCCGCACGTACTTGCGCACCGCACGCTCGGCGGTCAACTGCGACAGGATCTCGTCGTCAACCCACTCCGGCAGGTGGATGTATCCGGGCCCCGGAGCCGAGATCTGGAAGCGGCTGATCACGATCTCCTTGCCGGTGTCGACGCACAGGACGAACAGCGGGATCCGGTAGCGGTTGTTGGTGGACGGCCGTTCCACGAGCGGCCGGCCCGAGTAGGAGGCGCCCTTGATCGCGTAGACGTGCCGGCGTTGCCGAGCAGCCGCGAACCGGTAGACCTCCTCGGTGTGGGCGCCACCCGAGTCGATCACCGTGGTCTCGACCCGGAAGCGCCGGCCCGACTCGTGGACGTAGTCGCGCTCGAGGAACCGGTCGAGGTCGTACCAGACCGCCTCCCGGGACGGATCGCCGAACAACTGCGTGAAGGCCACCAGCCACATCTCCTCGCCGGCGCCGAAGCCGTAGACCATGACCTCGAGCCGGTCGATCTGGGTGTCGATCGCCGCCACGAGGACGCCAACCCCGGCCGGGATCTCGGCCCGGTACGGCCGACAGCGCAGCCTGAGTACTCCGCTCTCGATGCTGGTACCGCGCTCCTCCCACGTCTCGGCCAGCACGGTGTTGACCCAGACCCGGAGCTTCAACGGGTCGTCCTTGGCGTCGAGGAACTCCTCGACGCACTCCCGCCACGACTTCCAGCCGATCGGCGAGTAGAGCGCCGACAGGTGGAAGCCCACCGAGGCGCGGTCCGCGGTCTGGGTCGAGCGCCACTCGCCGCGCTCGAGCATGGCCGTCTTGTGCCACTCCTCCACGCTCGCGTCGCACTTCCCGCAGACCATGTGCGCCGTCTCCGGCGAGCCCTCGTTCCACTCGATGCGGTGATGGCCGACCTCGCGCCACGTGAGGTAATCCATGTGGCCGCAGGCCGGGCACGGCACGTAGTAGCGCCGCAGGTCGGTCCGCCGCATCTCGCGCTCGATCCGACTGAAGCCCTTGATCGTCGGCGTCGAGGTCAACAGGACCTTACGCCGCGAGAAGGTGGCCGTCCGCTTCTCGGCCAGAGCGACCGGGTCGCCCTCTCCATCGACGTCGCCGGGATACTTGTCGATCTCGTCGAGGAACAGGTCGCGGATCGGCATCGAGCGCAGGCCAGCCCCGGAGTTCGCCCCGGTCAGCATGAGGACGCCGCCCGGGAATTCCTTGACCTGCACCGTGTTCCCGGAGTCCCGCGAGCGCGCATCCCGGACCCGGCTGCGCAGCGCGTCCGAGGCCATGATCATCGGCGCGATCCGCTGCTTCGAGACCTTCTTGGCGATGTCCACGGTCGGCAGGACCATCAGGATCGGAGCCGGCCAGCGGTGAATGATCGCCCCGATCCAATTGTTCCCGGTCTCGGTCTTCCCGAGCTGCGCCCCAAACTGCATGACGACCCGCCGGCAGGGATGCACAGGGCTCAGACAGTCCATCGGCTCGCGCAGGTACGGGGTCCGCGCCGTCCGCCACGGCCCCGGCTCGCTCGAGGCCGCAGAGGACAGCATCCGGTGAGCGTCCGCCCACTCGTGAACGGTCAACTCGTCGTCTGGCTCGAGGCCGTCCAGCAGGGAACGGCCGTAGATCTCAGCGCCGCCGGTCATGAGAAAGCGCCTCGAGCGCGGCCCGAAGCTCGATCGTCAGGGCCCTGTGGATCTCGTTGACGTCGGTGAGCCCGGCGAGGATCGGTGAGAGCCGGTCGGGGATCGACAGGATCGTGTCCCGCACCCGCCGGCCGGTCTCGAAGGCCCCACGCCGCACCTCGTCCGCCTCGATCAGCTTCCCCGACAGCCGCTCGTACTCGAGCTTCGCCGTCTTGGCCGCGAATGCCTCCCGCATGGCGCGCGCCGCGGTGTAGCCGCGGTCGGAGACCCCGAGCGCACCCGGGTCGGACGCCGCCTCGCCCTCGGGGCGGGAGCTGGCGGGCAGGGACGGGGTCCCGGGCACCCGCCGCCGCTTGGGATCCCCCGAGACGGAATTCCGCGACTTGGTCACGTCGGTGTTGGCAGCCCATGCCCGGTCGGCGGCCGCCGGATCGATCTTGCCGTCGGCCCGGACCGCCCCCGCCAGCCGGCCAGCCGCAATGGCCTTCTGCACGGCCTTGTGCGAGACCCCGCGCCGCGCGGCATAGGCGCGCTGCGACAAGTACTCCCGCCTCGCCGAGGATGCCCGCCCCACGCAGCTAGCCCGCCGTCCGGTTGGCGCCGGGACCGGGGCCCGCGCTCGAGCGGCCGCGACGGTTCCGGTCGCCCACGGTCGCCGCCAGCGCGCAGTAGAGCAAGTCCCACGGGCCCCGCACGAGCCGCGGGAAGCCGCGGACAACCCCCGATCGCCAGAGTTCCTTCGTGGCCCCGGACACAAGCTCCACGGTGTAGTCGCCGAGGCGCGCGTCACCGCCCACGTTGGCGATCTCGGCCACGCCGAGGATCCGGGAGCGGGACGGCTGAACGGCACTGACTAACTCCACGGTGACGCGGATCATGAGGCCCCGCGCTGGCCACGGCGACCACCCCGGAGCGGCGACTTGGCACGGGTCCCTGTCACGAGACGAGCTTCGCGGCCGCCGGGACCCGCGTCGCTTGCCCGGGGAAGGACCCGTTCCCCGGTCGCCTGCCCGCCCAAGCGCGCCTTGCGACTCATGCCGAATCTCCCGGGGCCGGAAGGCCCACTGCGTGGTAGGCATCGCGCACGATCTCCTGCCACCGCTCGCGCACGATGGTGACGGGCGCCGCGCAGCCGAGGCGCGCCAACACGAGATCCCCCCCGGCCGTCTGTCCAACAAGCATCGGTGACCCAACCTCGAGGCCGGTCACCACGGGCAGGCCGAAGAAGGTCGGCCCTGCCGGAACCGACGCCCCCGCATCGTGACCGAGCAGCCGGGCGACGTCGCGCATGGCCGAGCGAGCTGCTACCAGATCCAAGGCCAACTCAGCTCGGCTCGGCCCGCCGGGCCCGACCGCGTGGATGTGCGCCTGTGCGACCAGCCGATCGAGCGCCTCGTCGCTGACGTGGGGCGTGGGCAGGAACGGCGGCAGGAGCCGACACCGGTGCTGGCAGGGAGGCCCCGGCGTCCGACACAAGGCAACGGGATCATGCATGGATCAGTCCTCCAACTGGTCGCGCGCGACCCACGACGTCAGTTCCTCCATCCACAGCTCGCACGCCGGGCACAGCGGACGATCCCGACTCCGGACGGCTGCGTGCGCCCGATGAAAGGTTGGGTAGTCGGAGACCTCGCCGCACACGGTCAGCGGAAACTGCGGCGGCCGAGCGTAGTGCCTGATCTCATCGCCGGGCTGCAGGAGGATGTCGACGATCACCATGACCGGCTCCGCTGCTTCATCTCGCGGCTCGTGCCGGCGCGCCCTTGGCCTTCGGGCCCCGCTTACGCTTATAGGGATGACCACGATACAAGACCACGTCGTCCGGGCCGAGACAGTCGAGACAGACCAGCAAGACAAGAGGCGGGCGCGAGCCCTCGATCATTACCGTCGACCCAGACGGATGCGTGGCGAGGTCTGGATCGAGACCATGAACGAGACGACATCGATCACACCACACCATGCCTTCTGCGGGCGAAGGCGGGTCGCACGCCGAGTCGCGGAACAGCGGCCCGGTCGCATACTCTCCGCACTCCCGGCACACCAGCCCGGCCGCATCGGTGACCCACTCGTGCAAACAAAGCTTCCGCCGGTGCTTCCTGAGCGTAGCTGGCGACGGCATCAGAACTCCCACGACTCGCGCTCGACCTTCGCGCCCTGCGCCTCGAGCCAAGGCACGAGCCGAGACTCGAAGCACGACCCGCACAGGTCCACCGTCGCCTCCTCCCCGCGACCGCACTCAGGATACGACTGCCCCGTACGGTGCCGGATCTCCACCTTGTCCACGACGGAGTAGTGCTTCCCGGCGCCGATGCGGGAGCCGCACAGGTCGCAAGTCGCGGACTCGAGGACGGGCTTCTCGTGCGCCGGGATGTGTTCCATGCGGTAGTGCTTCATGGCTTCCCTCCATGCTCGAACAGGTCCGAGACCGCCTTCCGCCCGCGCCGAGTCCGGCGGGCATTGGCCTGCCGCTGCGGCTGGTCGTAGCGGTTGTGGCAGCGCTGGCACATCGCCCGCAGGTTCGCGGGGTCGCAGTTCCCGGGGTCGTGGTCGAGGTGCGCCACGGTCAGCACGACACGGCCGCGAGCCCACTGGGCGGGCTGGCAGTGCCGCTCGTCGCAACGCCGATCGTGGTGCAGCCCGCATTCACCACGGCACTCGCACTGACCGCCAGAACGATCCCGGATCGACCTCGAGATCGCCGGCCAGTCCTTCGGATAGAGCCTCAGATTCTCCGGGCCGATCGGCACGCTACCCTCTCACCGCCACACCCGACGCATCCCCGGCACCGCGCGCCGTGCCCCGGTCTCCGGGGTTGACGCGGAAGGAAGCGCGGCCTCAACGGAGACGGTTCGCTCCACGATCTATGTCCGCTGCGACGCCTGCTGGCGGAAGCGGAGAAGGAACGTCGTGCCAGCCCAAGCGTCGGCCGCAATTGACGCAGGGTCTGGTCGGATTCCGGCGCCACCACCGCCGCTCTGGCGGAAGCGGATTCGATGCGTGGCAGTCCGGGCAGACAGCGCGATCGGGGCAGCGGGACATCCCGGCGCCGGCCGAGCCCAGCGAACGCAGCGCGCGCAAGGCCGAGTAGTTCACCGCCACGGGGCCCGCCCGATGCCAGAGAGCGCACGCTCAAGGCGACGGAGGTAGTCCCATGCTCCCTCGAGTTCTCGATCATTCAGCGCCCGCGCGAGCGTCTCCGCTTCCTTCCGCGTCAACCCCGAAGACCGGGGCACGGCCACGGGGTCGTTCTTGATCACGTAGTAGCGGCTGGCCCCATAGACCGCAGCGCACTCTCTGACGACGAAGCGGCTCATGTCAGCGCCACAGCCGGCGGAACCGGTTGATCCAGACCGGGCGGGACGCCGCGATACAGGCCAGAGTCAAGGAGGTGCCTTCGAAACGGTCAAGGCAGCCGCGGACCAGAGGATCGTCACTCCCGACTAGCGCAAGCGGGATTAGGATCGGGATCTGCATGATCCGCCAGCAGGCGTCGCAGCGGACATAGATCGTGGAGCGAACCGTCTCCGTTGAGGCCGCAATGATCGGATCCGTGAACGTGTTCTGGTGCGTGAACGGCCCGTGCCCGAGACACGCACACCGCAACCGGCGCAGCCACCTCATCGGATCACCCCGGCGATCGCCTTCTTGATCTCATCCTCGATCACCTCTTGGACGAGTTCTCGTGCAGCCCGGGGCGAGTCGAAAGACGGCGCAATCCGCGCCGTGGCGCGACCCGGGACGGCCAGCAACGCCGAGCGGAAGCGCTTCGCCTGCTCGAACAGGAACTCCCGCGCCCGCTCCGACTCGATCAGGATCCCGGCCGGGCCGACCTCGAGACTGAACAACTCCCCCATCGGGTCTGGGCCAATGATCTCGACCGTGACGATCCTCCCAAGCTTCAACTCCTTGGACTGCTCCGGCCCCAGCACGACCTCGACGGATCCCACGCCGAAGCCCGCCTCGAGGCGTACGGTCTTCGCCCCCGTGTCGCATGCGTGCTGCGAGCCGGCGAAGGCCAGCCGCGGCTCCAGCGCCGTGACCCGGAACGGATGCCTCACCCTGATCATGTGGTCCCTCCCTGCGCGAGCGCCTTGTGGGCAAGCCGATGGCAGCGCCCGCAGAGCCATCGGACCTTCAACGGCTTCGAGTAGTCGTCGTGGTGCGCATGGAGCCGCACCTCCCGGCCACAGTCCTCGCATGCCTCGGGCTTGGTGATGAGGCCCGCCCGGACCGCGTGGTAGACCCGCTTGTGGGCGCGCGGACCCTCGGGCCGCTCGGCCCGCCAGCGCGCCACGCCGGCCAGCGTGCCGGGCGAAAGCGCCTGCGGGCGAGCTGCCAGCGCGCGAGCCCGGGCCGCGCGCCGCTCCCGGGCGACGCTGGCCATGATCTCGCCCACGCGCCGGGCAATCGCCCGCTCGGCCTCGAGCCCCGGGCTCACCGGGCCCGCTTGCCGCCGAAGCGCACGCCGTCCTCGCGTATCGCCTCCTCGCCGCTGGCCTGCTGCCAACGCCAGATGATCACGTCGACAAACCGCGGATCGATCTCGAGCATCCGTCCGGCCAGCCCGAGGTGCTGGCAGGCCATGAGCGTCGAGCCCGAACCTGCGAACGGGTCCAGCACGAGCGCGCCGCGCCGCGCGCTGTTCGCCAGCATGCGGCTGATTAGCCGGACCGGCTTCATGGTCGGATGCTCGGCGCTGGCCACGGGCTTCGGCTCGGAGAACACCGTCCCGTGCGCCGGCTCGATGGTGAGATCCCGACCGCGCACGATCAGGGTCGTGTCCCCAACCGCGATCTGCCACTCGTCGTCGCCGACCTGCTGGAACGGCAAGCCGTCGAACTCGGCGATCGTGGTCTTGTCCCGCCCGCCGTACCAGCGGTGCGTCGCCCCGGGCTTCCAGCCGTAGAGGATCGGCTCGTGGCGCCAATGGTAGTCCCCGCGCGAGAGGACGAGAGCGTTCTTCTTCCAGATCAGACAGGACGAGAGCTTGAAGCCGGCCTCGAGGAACGCCCGCCGGAACGTGTAGCCGCCGGTATCGCTGTGGGCGACGTAGACCGGGCCCCCGGGCCGCATGGAGCCGATCAGGGCCCGGAAGGCCGAGCCGACGAAGGCCGCGAAGTCCTCGTCTGACATGGCATCGTTCTCGATCGAGCCGGCCGAGCCCTCGTAGGCCACGTTGTACGGCGGGTCGGTCCACGCGGCGTCGGCCAGCTTCCCGTCCATGAGCCGCTGCAGGTCGGCGCTCGAGGTGGCGTCCCCGCACAAGAGCCGATGTGGCCCGAGCGTCCACAGGTCGCCAGAGCGAGAGAACGGCACGGCCGGCGGCGCCGGCAAGTCTGGCTCCTCGGGCGGCTCGGGCTCGACGCTGGCCACGATCTCCGCGATCTCCTTCTCGCTGAAGCCGGTCAGGCTCACGTCGAAGCCCAGCGCCTCGAGCGCCGGGAACTCCTCGGCGAGGATCTCGGCTGCCCAGCCGGCGTTCAGGGCGATCTTGTTGTCGGCGATGATGAACGCCCGGCGTTGCGCCTCGCTGAGGTGCCGCTCCTCGACGACCGGGACCGCCCGCAGGCCCAGCCGGAGCGCCGCCAGCAGTCGACCGTTCCCGGCCACCACGGAGCCGGTCTGGACGTTGACGAGGATCGGCCAGAGGAAGCCGAACTCCCGCATGCTCGCGGCGATCTCGGAGATCTGCTCGTCGGTGTGCGTGCGGGGATTCCGATCGAGGAGCCGGAGGCGCTCGACGCCCCATAGCTGGATGTGTGAGACCATCACCGGAACGATCGACTGCGCATGCTCCAGCGCCGAGCGCGCCGCCCGCGCGCCGAGCGCGCCGCGGCGCGGGGCCCGCGCAGACTTCCTCGAGGCCACGGGCCGCCGGGGCTTTCCTGCGGTCTTCACAGAGTCTCCCGCCGCTCGACCATCCGGCGCTCGAGCCGTCGCCCCACGAAGCGCTGGACCACCTCGGTGAAGCGATCCTGCAGCGACGCGCATACCGGGCAGCGGTCCGGGCAGCTGCCGTAGAGCGCGCGCTGATCGATCTGGTGGTCCATGAGCGCCTCGAAGGCATCCACGATCGGGTCCGCGTCGTCCCGGGGAACACGGGGCGGATCGGGTTGACGATCACCGCCGGGGGCTTTCCCCGTCGGCCGCGGATCCACGGCTTCCGGTACTTCGCCTTCCGGCAGGCTGCTCGGCAGGGCCCCGTGACAGTCCGACTTCGCCAGCATCGTACTACCCCCCGTTCTTCCAGAACTTCTGCGCCAACAGCGATCCGACTACGCCCGACGCCGCTGCGACAGCCACCACAAGCCAGAACGTGATCACGATGGATCCTCCTAGACGCACTCGGCCGGCGGGACTGGCAGATCGCAGACCGGCCGCCAGAGATGCAGCACTCGTGGATGGATGCTGATGTGCTTGCCCGGAGGCGCGTGAAGCTGCAGCGCCCACTCGTCCTCGCCCCAGAACGTCCGCTTGACGAACTCCAATTCAGCCCACGTCGGGCAGCGCCCGGCGCGCACCGAGACCGAAACGTGTTCCCACGCCGGCTCCGGCAGTCCCAGCGTGCGCCAGTCGCGCCCGTCCGAGACCACGCAGTAGAGCAGCATCCCGGTCGGCGCGCCGCGCAGCAGGAACGCGCCGCGGCAGCCCGAGCCGGGATCCCCGGCAACGCGCATGTCCTCGACGCGCCGATCGAGAGCCGGCCTCATCGCGGCGCCTCGGATCCGTCCCGCTGCGCCTGAAAGCGCAGGTGGTCCTCGAGCGTGAAGTCGTCGCGGGAGACCGCCACGTGCTTCGGCGCATCGAAGCCCAGCCGGACCATCCCGTCAGCCTGCACCTCGACGATCACGACCCGGATGCCGCGGCCGATCAGGACACCGGAGCGCCGCGGCACCCACAGGGCCGTGACCCGGGCGGGCAGGGTCCGTGGATCGACCCGGAGGCGAGCCTCCGCCTCGGCCTGCCAGCGCACGTGATCCCCGGCCGGCACGTCGGACCCGGAGACCACGACATCGGACCGGTACTCGATCGTCAACTCGGCCCGGCCTTCCCCGGGCGAGCCGCGGTCCGGCTCCACGCCGGTGACGGTCAGCCTGACGCCGCGGCCGACGTAGGCTCCCTGTCCCACTTCTCGGCCGATCAGGAGCATGCCAAAGCCCTCCTTTGCTGCACCGCCTGCCGGGCCCGCGCCGCGCCGCCGAGCCGGGCACCTCGCCGCACCCCCGCCTTCCCGGCATTGCGCCACGTCGGCGCCTGATCGCTCATCCGGATCACCAGCACCCCGCGCGCCGCCACGCCCTCCGGGCGATTACAGCGCCGGCCGTCGTGCCCCTCGAGCCCACAGTAGCAACACCGCACCAGCCCCCCCTAACGCAGATCGCCGAGGCGACTCGGCGGTCCACCGATCACCGTGGTCACGGTCGTGTCACAGCCGGCCGCGTAGGATCCGCCCAGAACGTTCGACGCCCAGCCGCGGATGACGTAGGTGCCGGGCGCGACCTGCTTGGTCATGGTCACCGCCGAGCCCACCACGGTCGCGATCGAGTCCTCGCCGGACGACGGCCCCGACCACGCGAAGTGCATGACGCACGCCGAGCCCGCCGGCGCGGCGGACAGCACCGGGGTCAGCGCGCACGACAGGGCGTCGTTCAGGTGTGCCGGCGCCGTCGCCCGCATGGTCAGAGTCGCCCCGCACCCACCACCCAGCACCAGCATCGCCGCCAGCACCACCACGATCCTGCGCACGCGCACCTCCGTGGCCC